>Ga0207099_1140_pt1 | contig 13794 bp, 13 predicted proteins | sample Alteio_BWMinHeat_85_FD_153521 | JGI IMG/M metagenome (GOLD analysis project Ga0207099, IMG submission 153521) | Enriched cells from forest soil in Barre Woods Harvard Forest LTER site, Petersham, Massachusetts, United States -... | ecosystem: Environmental > Terrestrial > Soil > Temperate forest >... | reverse complement strand
TCATGGGTTAGGTCTCGTGGATGTCGCAAGCGTAGCAATCTAATTTATGCTGGACCCGTCCTTGGGCCATCCATGATGTAAATAGGATCATCCATGGCGCGCAATGAAGCATGCTTATTGATAACAATTGTTATCAATAACATTTACCTATAATTCTATTTCTTACCATTCTCTAATTTCTTTGCCGGAACTTGAGCTGCAGAACTGGATGATTTGGCTGCAGCGGCTTCCATAGCCTTCTTTTTAGCTTGATCATCTTTAGCCTTCTGTTCAAGTCGCTTTTGTTCTTTACTCTTTGGTGCCGGCATTATATTAGTGAAGATTATTGTTTAAGTAGATGTGAACGAGAAAAAATGGAATCAGCTATTTAAAGGATCGCCTTTAAATAGGTTTTGTAATGTAAATATCTAATCGCTATAGAACATGATCAGATTGATGAAATCACTGTACAGCTCAGAAGAGCGCAATAATTTAGATCGAGTTTTACGTCTATGAATGGCCTTAATATGCATCAACTTTTTAATTGTTTGTTCCTGTTTATTTGGGTCATACAAAAATTTATTGTAACTAATTAAGTGCCAGTTCCAGTGTAAATTTGGATTATTAATTATATCATCCATAGTTATATTTGAGTTTGTGCTCAATCCAGACCAATCCCAAGGCGTATCCGGGTGTGCCAAAACATCCTTCATCCTAATGTTTGGATTTGAACTTAACCATACCCAACTCCAGGGCTTGTCCGGGTAAGCCAAAACATCCTTCATCGTTATGCCTGGATTTCTGCTTAACGATTCCCATCTCCAAGGCTTATCCGGATACGCTAAAACATCTTTTATCGTTATGTTTGGATTTCTGCTTAAAAATATCCAATCCCAAGGCTTATCCGGATACGCTAAAATGTCCTTCATCGTTATGTTTGGATTTGCGCTTAAACATATCCAACTCCAAGGCTTATTTGGGTACGCTAAAATGTCCTTCGTCGTTATGCCTGGATTTGCGCTTAAACATATCCAACTCCAAGGCTTATCCGGATAAGCCAAAACATCCTTCATCGTCGCGCTCGGATTTTTGCTTAATAATTCCCAATCCCAAGGTTTATCTGAACACACTAAAACATCCTTCATTGTTATGTTTGGATTTCCGCTTAAATACCACCAATTCCAAGGCTTTTCCGGATTCGCTAAAACATCATTCATTGTTATTCTTGGATTCCTGCTTAAACATCCCCAATCCCAAGGCTTATCCGGATGTGCTAAAACATCATTAATTGTTATGCTTGGATTTTCGCTTAAATATTCCCAATCCCAGGGCTTGTTGGGATATGCTAAAACATCCTTCATCGTAATGTTTGGATTCATACTTAACCATGCCCAACTCCAAGGTTTGTCTGAATACTCTAGAATATCCTTCATCGTTATGCTTGGATTTTGGCTTAATAATCCCCAATCCCATTTTTTGTTTGGATATGCCAAAACATCCTCCATTATTGTATTTGGGTTAATGCTTAACGCATTCATATACCAATGCTTGGTCGGAAACATTCGGAAAAGTTTATGTCCTACCCTGGAAGAAGCTGCAGACATAATTAAATAAAGATATGCGGTCTTTCTAGTAGATAAAATCATTTTACAAAATGAATTACGTGGAAGCATTATTATTGCATGGTAAATATGGGTGTTTTACGATTCTTTCGATGGTTGGTCTCAAAACACCCGGATTGTTTGATTCGTCTTCATGTGAAGACAGACGAAACCGGAAAAATTAAAGATAAATATAAATTATGCGAAACCGCTAAATTAAAGGGAATAAAGATTGATTGGGTTGAATATGATCTCAATAGCATATTTCATCCAGTGGCTGCGGAATTACATCCAGTCAAACCGCCAGTTATTTCGCTACGACATAAACGAAAACCACTTCCACCGGTTCCGGAAAAACCAGAACAAGTAATTTTTTCTAAAATATGTGAAAGACTCGAAGATATGAGAGTAATTCTTGGTCCAACCAAAGGGTTATGTTTCGCGGTTGATGGTACCGCGGGTGTGAGCAAATGCGCACAACAAAAGAAACGTCGGTTCAAAACGGCTGCTGATAAGAATAAAAACACAGAAGGACAGAAAACAGACTGGGATTCTACAAAGATTAGTTGCGGTACTGCTTGGATGGAGAGACTTAACAATCATATCGATGCCTTTATCCAGGAACAATTAAGATCAAACATTTCATGGAAATCTTTCGAGGCCATTTTTAGTAGTCACCGGGTTCATGGGGAAGGGGAACATGCGGTATTAAAACACATGAAACAAAATCCAAAGCTTTCATATGGAGTGATTAGTCCTGATGCGGACGTAATTTTCTTAGCCGCCGGGTTACATAATCCAAACATTTATATCTTTCGGGAGAATATATTCGATGATATAGACGGAGAATTCTTTCTAGTTCACGTGGGGAGATTTCGAGAGTGTATTATTGCGGAAATAGGAATGTCACACGAGAAGGATCAGTCGAAATTAAACCGGTGCATAGAGGATTTTATTCTCTATTTATTTAGCGTCGGTAACGATTTTTTACCTCCTATAACTAGTCTCAATATTGCAAATGATGGTATAGAATCTTTGTTTCAAGCATATAAACGAATAATTACTACTAGCGGATTCATGTCAGAGCGTCTCTCAAATGGACAATATCAGTTGCGTAAAGAAGGCATGAGAGGATTCATGCGAGAACTAGCAACGAGAGAGGATGAAATGTTGGTTTATAATTATCTTACTAACAAAGCCAGAAAAGCAGATTCCTTAATGATGAAACATATTTCTATCAGTAATGAAGCGAAAGAATCGAAAAATAAGGATAATCTTATAGCTAATGATATAATATTTAACTTTGAAGAATATAAGAAGGATTATTATGCGCTAAAATTTCATGGAGTTGATCCAAAAATTGTAGCGCATGAATATCTGAAAGGTATGACGTTTGTTCTACGATACTACTTAGACTCCATTCCAAGCTGGAACTGGTCTTATCCATTTATGTATGCTCCGCTATTTTCTGAACTTTCATTGTATCTCGAATCATTTGATTTCGCATTTGTGTTTCCTCCATCGGTTCCATTTAGCCCATTTGAACAATTATTAGCAATTCTGCCTTTACAAAGCGCACATTTATTACCGGAACCATTACGACCTCTATTAACCTCTCCAGACAGTCCAATAGCAGATTTTTATCCGATAGAGTTTGAGGTCGATTTAGAAGGTAAAAAGAATGAGTATGAAGGAGTAATTCTTTTACCTCACGTTGATCCGGAAAGAATAAGTAAAGCATTTGAGTTAGTAAAAGACGGTCTGAGTAAGGAAGATGTAGAAAGAAATAAGACAGGCCCAATTTTCGCTTACAGAATGGACCAAGGACATGTCATGAAAGCGCCTATCTAATTACCAAAAATAAATTTACATCTGGAAGACTATTTAAAGGATTTCCTTTAAATAGGGTTTATAAATTGAAAATAAAATAGCAATTATAATTACCATTTAAAGGAAATCCTTTAAATAGCTTTTACAGTGACACTAAAATGACTTTTATCCGTGGAGCGCGGCGGAACTCGCACAAATGAGCGGGCAAAATTGGTACGAAATCTCGGTTAAGCTTCCAGAACACCTGATTTCTTGGGTAAAGAATAATGTTCCGGAAGATAAAATTAAAGAAGTTCCGTTACCTCATATAACTTTATTATATGGATTTGATCCTAAATATTATGAAGAAATAGATAGAATTGTAAAGGATGCTAATATTACTTCGGATGATTATACTTTTGGTGAGCCGAAGAAAGGTGATGTTTCTCCTGTATGGTTAGTACCAATCATATCACCCAGAATCACATCCCTATTTTGGTATCTCTATTGCAAGTACGATAATGAACATACACTAATTAATGGTAAATTTGAGCCTCATGTCACACTTTGTTGGCTGAAATTATAGTTTCATCGCGCATCTTGTTCAGAGGTAGAATATGCAAAATGAAATTACTATTTGAATTATAGGAATAATTCAAATGACTGAATCGACTAAAAAGTCAACTATAATCTTTGAAGATAAACATTGGCTATACATTCCAAAAGCTATACGGGAACCTGACTTAATCTTTAACGCTTTGATGGAGCAAATCAAAGACAAAGTTAAGATTTATCAAGTGGAATCCGCGTTTTCAGAGGGAAAGACATATGATAGCCATAGATTAAGTTGTGTTTTTTCTGATACAGGAGACGCTAAATATGATGGAGGTCTGCCTGGATATTGCTGGAAAGATTCATCTATAATATGCGAGTTAAAATCATATATAGAACGGCTTCTAGGAGAACAGTTCAATTACGTTTTATGCCATTTGTATCGAGACGGAAAAGACCACATCGGCCCCCATAGGGACAAGGAAGGCATGACATCTATAATCGCGTCTTTGAGCTTAGGCGCGACTAGAAAATTCAGAATGAAACTAATGACTCGCAAATCAGGCTGGGACGAGGAATTTGATATGGAGAGCGGTAGTATGATTGTTATGAAGGCATCCTGTCAGCACAATTATCTCCATTGGGTTCCTGAACAAAAGAAGATAATTGAACCAAGAATTAATCTTACATTCAGACAAAGTAAATATGTATGATAGTAGCGCTATATTTGACCTTATTCATACTTATGGATTAAGTTTTCCTATCCAGGAAGCAAAAATGACCGAAAACTCCAACACAACGCTTTTTACATGCAAATTTTGTGGGAAAACTCTAGTTGGTGTAGGAAGTTTGAACCGACATATTAAAACATCTAAATTATGTTTTGAGACGAGAGGAGAAAAATGCTCGATCACGAAATTATGTTCCGACTGCAAATACAGGACAGCGTTAAAGTCTAGTCTCCTGAGACATTTCGAGTCATGTAAATTAAGAAAACTTCGATTGCAGAAGGAGGAACTAGACAGGGAAACTGAACTCAAAGAGAACAATACTAGGCTAAAAATTCAGAACGACATCATACAACAACAGTTCGAAGAAATGAAGCGACAATTATCCACTGAATTTTGGCGTCCAAAATTTGAGACCGAAGACTATAAAGATAGGAACGATGCAGGTAAGCATCCAGAGGAACCCAAGGATACAAAAACTGACGCTCAAATTCAAAAAATAAAGGCTGATACTGAGTTACTAAAAGTGTTATCGGAAAATAGAATGTTACGAATGGAAGCTGAAATAGAGAAAATGAAGAAAGAAAATAATAACTTAAAGGATCAACTGGAGAGCCAAATTACTGGTTCGGCAGATGATGGGTTTATCTATGTGATTAAGGAGCGAGAATTTATGAAAACCGGAGAGAATGTATTTAAGATTGGAAGAACCACCAGATCAGTAAACAGAAGATTACGTGAATATCCTAAGGGGAGCAAACCATATTATTTTGAAAGTGTAAAAAATAGCGTAGAAATTGAGCGATTAATCATTCAACGATTAGTATTATTTTCAGATCATTTTACCCGTAGAATAGATATCGGGTCCGAATATTTTGAAGGGAATATTCAGTCTATTATTTCCGCGGTCAAATCAGTAACATGTGAAATCAATACAGATTATTTAAGATTCATCAAACACTGATACGCAAATCCATAGAATGGGGGGGAGTACCTAAATGGTCTCGTCTGAAACTCTGGATGATACTGAGTTGCTAAAAAGAATGGATGATCTTTCAGTTCAATACATTCCATTCTCTTTCCAGTCTGATCTTTTCCACTAAATATCAGACCATTCTTCTCTAATATTTCAATGTATTTTTCGTTACATTCATATCTATGTCTGTGTCGTTCCTCGCAAATATTATCCTTGTATAACTTACTAATTAACGACCCTTTCTGTAGGATTATCCTCTTCGATCCTAAACACATGGTTCCGCCCATATTATCCTTATTCAGTTCGGGAATTAGCGAAATTACTGGTTCAACTGTGTTCTGATCAAACTCCATGCTTGTTGCATCCTTTATTCCGCATACATTTCTAGCATATTCAATAATGGCTAATTGTAGCCCTAGACATATCCCAAGGAATGGAATCTTGTTTTCTCTAGCCGTCTTTATAGCATGAATTTTTCCGTTAATTCCACGATCACCAAATCCTCCCGGAATCAATATACCATTAACACCTTCAAATCTTTCCTTTTCGTCTATTTTATCACTATCAATCCAAGCTATATTAATCTTTACCTTCAATGCAAAACTGGCATGAGCAAAAGCCGATGTTATGGACAAATAAGAATCATGCAATCCAGTGTATTTTCCCACTATACCAACATTAATTTCAGAATCGAATTGTTTCCCCACTAAAACATCCCAGCTATCAAGCGAAAGCGGCATTACTTTGTTGATCCTCAAACACTCTAGAACATAAGATGGTAAGTTTTGTTTTAATAATAGACTGGGAACAGCGTATATATCGCTTACATTGTGAACGCAAATAACATGATTGATCGGAACCAAGCAGGATGAGCTTATCTTTTCGACAAATTTTCGCTCTAATGCCTTGTCTGATCTGCATACAATGAAATCCGGAGACAATCCCAGACTACGTAATTTTTCGACACTATGTTGGGTTGGTTTAGACTTTGGTTCATTCTCGTGGATAAACGGAACGAATGAGACATGTAAATGGCAGAAATTCCCACTTCCAACATCAAATCGCAATTGCTTCAGAGCATCCAGGAAAACCAACGATTCAATATCACCTACAGTTCCGCCCAGTTCAATCAAGCAAACATCTGGACATGATCCGGCCTTTATTTGAGCCGCAGATACAGGAATGGTTGAGACGCGTTTGATCCAGTCAACTACAGCATTACTTACATGCGGTATAATTTGAACAGTTTTCCCCAGATAATCACCTCGACGCTCTCTCATAATAACATGTTGGTAGATCTTTCCGGTTGTTATATTATGATCCTTTGTCAGGTTTATATCAAGGAATCTTTCGTAATTCCCCAAATCCAGGTCACTTTCACCTCCATCATTAAGCACATACACTTCACCGTGTTCGAAAGGCGACATTGTGCCCGCATCAGTATTAAGATATGGATCAATCTTAATGGCTGAAATCTCAAGCTCACATTCCTTTAACAAAACTCCCAAAGAAGAGGTTGTAATTCCCTTACCCAATCCAGATATGACACCACCAGTAACGAGTACGTATTTCATGGTTTATTATGTATTCTTTATTAGAATACATAAGTCATTTCGGATATGCTCCGTCACTCGTAACCAATAATTACATTAATTAGATCATTGTATAAGGCTGAATGTTTAAGTATCTTCAATTGAATTTTTCGTCTATGTCTGTCCCGGACGATTGATAATTTCTTTATTGCTCTTGTTTGCAGTATTGGATGACGTAAAAATAAATTTTGGCTTAACCATTCCCAACTCCAAGGCTTATACGGACACGCCAAAACATCCTCTACAACTATGTTTGGATTTCTGCTTAACAATCCCCAATTCCAATGCTTATCCGGATACGCTAAAACATCCTCAATTGTTATTCCTGGATTTGCGCTTAACCATCCCCAATCCCAAGATTTATCCGGATACGCTAAAACATCCTTCATCGTTATGTTTGGATTTTGACTTAACCAGTCCCAATTCCAAGGCTTATCCGGATGCGCTAAAACATCCTTCATCGCCATGTTTGAATTTCTGCTTAACCATCCCCAATCCCATGGTTTGTCCGGATATTCTGAAATATCCTTCATCCTAATGGTTGGATTTGCGCTTAACCATACCCAGTTCCAGGGCTTATCCGGATGGGCTGAAACATCCTTCATCGTTATGCCTGAATTTTCGCTTAAATGATCCCAATCCCAAGGCTTATCCGGATAAGCCAAAACGTCCTTCATCGTCATACTTAGATTTCTGCTTAATAATTCCCAATTCCAAGGGTTATCCGGATGCGCTAAAACATCCTTCATCTTTATGCCTGGATTCCTGCTTAACCATTCCCAATTCCAAGACTTGGTGGGATGCGCCAAAACATCCTCTATAGTTATGCCTGGATTTTTGCTTAACCATCCCCAACTCCAAGGCTTGTCCGGATACTCTAAAACATCCTTTATCGTTATGTTCGGATTTTCGCTTAACCATTCCCAATCCCAATGCTTATCCGGATGTGCTAAAACATCCTTCATCTTTATGCCTGGATTCCTGCTTAACCATTCCCAATCCCAATGCTTATCCGGATGTGCTAAAACGTCTTTTATCGTTACGTTTGGATTTTCGCTTAACCATTCCCAACTCCAGGGCTTATCTGGATGCGCTAAAACATCCCTCATTGTTATTCCTGGATTTCTGCTTAAACATATCCAATCCCAGGGCTTATCTGGATACGCTAAAACATCCTTCATCGTTATATTTGGGTTTGTGCTTAAATATTCCCAATTCCAAGGCTTATTGGGAAAGCGATCAAGAAATTTATACAGCTCATTCTTCATCCTGATAATTATGAATTCAATGGATTAGAGAAAAATCATTTACCGTATCAATTGATACGATAAATTCTTGATTGTGGTGTTCACCGGATCGGTATTAAAAGAGAATCGGCTTCCGATTTAAGACTCATGGTTTGGCGTTTACCATCTTGCGCTTGGTCCCCCACATCGGACATTTCCTAGGCTCTACCGTGACCTCTTCTTCATCGCTTTCGTCCTGAACATCTTCCTCTTGAACCTCATTCTTTCCAGACGATTTACCTAATGTTGCTGATCTCAATAAGGCTACTTCTTGTTCTAATAATTGAACTCTACTCACGATTTGCATAAATAATTCTTTGCTAACATAATTTTTAAGATCGACTTCACCCGATACTACTCCCTTACTTGATTTAGATTGTTCGTCCACAGCTACCTTTTCCTTTTTCGCCACGTACTTTACTGGTGGGTGCACCCCCTTGTTAATTTCGCTCACCAGTTTTCCAACTCGCTCTCGATCCTTTTTAGTGGAATAAACATATCCCGGTCTTTTTATTGGTTCATTATTTGTTCCATCAGTTTTATATGTAAAGTATCCGAAATTTGATCTACCATTCTGATTTTTGAGCAAATGCATAAAATTCTGTGTCTGTTCCCCTCCTCCATAACCAAAAACTACAAAGGATGCGTCAGTATAATGGTCTTTGATTTCTAATTGCTGAACAGAAGAACTAGAAGACATTTGTAGGGGAATAATAAATCATTAATGCTTATAGATTAAAAATCATTTCGTGCCCGTTCCACCGCGCCCCACGGATGCTTTTAGCATGATGGATAATTTGAGGTTATCTGAACTTCAAATTTATAGATATAATAACCGTATGATAAACATGCCGGGGTCATAGGGCGCGCGAGGGCCTTATTCGAATTCCTTATCATACCAAACCCCAGTTCTAGTGTCATAAAGAGCGATTCCGACTCGCCAATTTTCATTCTCGACTGGAGTATATGGCAGATTCTCTTCCTGAGATCTATATCTCACCTCTTCTGGAACTACAATGGCACGTTCATGAAATCCCAATCTACGAATAGTTCTGGCTAATTGTTTATAATATACCGCTAATGCATATCTGGCCTTTTTAATAGTTTTATTTGTAGGTCCAGTTCTAAACGATCTCAGAGGGCCAGAATTAACCTCCTCTTTAAACACATTAGATACTCTTTCTTCTAGGAGTGCAAGAGAATTATCCAATAACGAAAGCGCGCCACTGTCTAGAAAATCAAAGTCACGCAATGAATATTCAGGAACCTCCTTTTCCGGGAATTTCTGTTCCATTGAAATCTTTACCGGTGCGTCCGGCTGTTGATAAGTAATATTACGCATAGGAGTCATGGGGGAAGCCACTTCTAACTTTGGAGTAAAAGGAGAAGCTAACACTGGTGTTGGTGGTCCTGTAGGTGTAGACGGTTCTTGGTTGGTAACAGTGTCCTCATTTTTAATTTCTGCAGAATAATCATGAAACGGTAATCGTGGATATAATTGATCATAAGATTCAACTGAAAACATGTACTTAGATAAGAGTGTTATTTCGTTTCAGTTACATGCACTAAAACTCATTTCTGCGCGTTCCATTCCACAGGTAAAATAACGCGGAATCAGTAAATGGCGCAATATTTTTGCGGTTATTATAGGCCACAAACAGAGTTATTTCCAACTCCACGCGATGTCTGGATTTAGCCACATGTACTCGTCGGCATGTGAACTTTTCCAATATAGTGAATAACCGGCTGATTTGAACCATTGAGCTAATTCATCACTATTGACACCGTTTGTATCGAGCACTATAACTTTTATAGGATTTTTAACCGGATCATAGGATTGCAGTACAGATAGTTCGGCTGTTTGTACATCCAAAGACATGAAATCGGCTCTTTCAATATTATGATGTTTCATTACTTCATTTAGAGTCATGCAAGGAACATTAATTAACTCAGTCGTTTGTTTGTGTTCAATTATATCTTTATCAATTCGCTCCTTATGAAGAGGATGAATGCCGTTTAAAATTGAACTTAACATTTCAGAATAACCTTGAACGTGTTTAAAGAGCACAGACCCATTCTTATTCCATACGCATCCGTTCCAGACTGGAGACCATCTATTATGTCTAGATTCTTCGGCTCTGATAGGAATAGGCTCGATTAACAATCCTCTCCAATCTCGCCTCTTTTCCAGCATATAAGTGTTTGATATATCCACACCGTCCCATGCTCCCACATCTAGAAAGACTCCTGTATGTGTTTCATCTCCGTTTGGGTAACATAGTTTATCAAAAACTCTATCCTGCTCATATTGCGAGACATAAAATCTATCGTCCATTTTTAGAGACATTGTCACCCTTAAGTGTATAAAGAATCAGCATGATTCTTTATTCTTGAAGAAAAATCTTCAATGTTAGCAATTTAACTCATTTGTTATCAGGTTACTTTCATTTATCATTTTACGTGCTTTAGCGCGCTTGCGTTGCTCACGTCTACGTGCTCCTTTACTGGATGTGGAATGTTGAGACTGGTTATTCGGTTTATGTTTATTGCAATAACAATCGCGTTTGTCTCTCCCCGGATGAACAGGACAAATTCCTTTAGACACTATTCCTGGATTGACTAATCCGACTAATTCATCTCTGTCTATGCCACATTCTACACCCAAATAATGAAGTCTAAGATCACACTTGCAATGATACTTTCCGACTTCAAGCTTAATTTCGTTAATGTATTCGGCCGAATCTAAACCCAGAAGTTTACTCGATCCAAACGAATACCATAACATTGACTGATTATTCACGTATGGGAAACTCTCGGAAATATATTGTTCTACAGTTTTAAAAGGTTTCTTTGTAAATGTAGAAGCCTGAGTCTGGTTATCAGGCTTATGTTTATCGCAATAACAATCATGTTTATTTCTTCCTGGATGGACTGGACAAATTCCTTTAAATGTTACTCCCTGATTCAAATCGACTAGACTAATTAACCTATCTCTATCTGAACTACACGCCCCGAGGCGGTACTGCATCTGAAGATCACATTCGCAGTGGTACTTTCCAACAGCTAACTTGATACAATCAATATATTCGGTCGGATTAGCCTCGAGTAAACCCAATAACGCAAAATGATTCCATAACATTGACTGATTACCAACATATGGAAAGTTATCAGAAATAAACTGCCTGACAGTAGTGGGAGAATCGACAAACATTGAGCCTGAGTAAAGATGCAAATTCTCATGCATGTATCATCTAGAAATCATTTTGTGTATTTCACTATGAAAAGCTATTTAAAGAATTTTTCTTTAAATAGGATTAGTATTAGCATTTTTTCCATTTTTCATCTCCTATGTATATTTAAAGGAACGCCTACAATAATCCTTTAAATAGTGTTAACGATAACATTTTCATTTCTGATCTATTTTAACCTCCTCCGTGGTACATAACGGAACGCTGATTTCACCTTCCTTTTGTTCGTTTTCCACTTCGCCTTCCTTATTAGGTTCAATTCTATTTTCATCAACTGGTTTGCTCGCGGCTGCCATTACACTATTTTCTCTCACCTTCTTCTCAAATTCCAGAGCTTTCGGATGAGGCTTTACCATTTTCGCCATAAAATTACTCAGGAGCATGCCTTTCAATGTCTTGCATCGGGAAAGTAAAACATAGGCCATACCCGGAGCAAAGACGGAGGTTCCGCAATCTCCAATCACATAATCAAGAGTGGTAGATTGACTTTTGTGAATAGTGCTGGCCCAGGCTAACATAAGAGGGATTTGATTTCTAACACAAACAACAGTTTCATCCTCAAATTCACAAGGATATGGAACAATATCAACAGAATCGCCTGATCTGAATCGAACAGTTACACGATCATCTAAACAAGCTTCAACTATCCCACGAGATCCATTCACAAGTTCCTCTTCAACTGACAGATTTCGTGTTAGCATGACCTGGGCACCTGGTTTTAGATGTACTTCAGAAGCGCATATTTCGTCTAAAATATCTGCATATTGTTCTCTGTTCACTTTTTCTGGGTCAATTAACGGGATTCCATCTTTACCTGGTTTTACAATAATATGATCGTTTGATTCGTAGCATATTATTTCCCCTTCTAAATTATCTAGCTCATCTATATTTACTCCATCCACGTCGGCTCGACGGGCAAATATACGCGTTGGCTTAATTTCCTCATCTAATGCTCCATCTCTTTCTTTTTTCTTATATTCATCACATGCCTTTACTCGTTCCCTAAAATCTTCTATATCTTTATCAGTCATTTCTCCAAGGCGCACGCGCTGTAAACGCTGGAAGTGTTCTAAATCAGAGTATCGTTTTGGCTCCCACAAACGATAATTGAAAAAGTTCATTCGTTCCCATAATTTAGTCTCGAATGCGAACTTTCCGTCTACCGGCGGGAGCTGCAAAAAGTCAGCCGTAGCTATGAGCTGAATTCCTCCAAATGTTGGAATCGGAATTTTTTCCTTTCTAAATGCCTTCAAATCCCGCATATTATATTTGATCCGTTGACCGACCTCGTCTAGCAGCTCAAATGTGGTGGAATTTAGCATGCTCATCTCGTCAATAACAAGAATCTTACATTCCTTCCAGCGCTTCTTTACGTCTGATCTTTGTTTCACCCATCCAACTACTACATCGGCTGGTTTATCCCCTAGACGAATTCCGCCCCATCTATGCACTGTTTGAGCCCCACGTCCTAGACGATTGGCTGAGACCCCCGTAGTAGAAGTCAGTGCACATTTTATCTCTAGGCGATCAGATTCCGGCTTAATCATGTTTGCAACTATCCAACTTTTTCCGGTTCCTCCTTCACCTGAAAGGAAGATGTTTCTTTTATCTACGAATAATGCCTTGTATAGCTCCGGATGATGCTTGAATAATTCACTATTTTCATACCCCTCTGGCCACTTTTCCTCTACTGACATGCCTTTGAGTATTTAATGATTTGATATCTATAAAAGTCGCTTAAGGGCAATTCGTAAAAATTTACAGCCCATGAATGGAACTATAGCTGAAAAAATGGGGAAAAATGAATGCCCAACTGGAGCTAACATTTATGCCAAGGATTACCCTATAATTGGAGTTTCTCAATGCATCAATCAGCCCTCGCCCCCATCTCTACAAATTAACAAGTATTTCCTCGAAGAATCGGCTAAAAAAGCATCGAATGAAAAATTGTTTATAGATCCGGTATTATCGAAGCGAATATTTATAATTGATGAAAATGTGGATAAATTAAGTCATGATAGGA
>Ga0207099_1138_pt1 | contig 13885 bp, 15 predicted proteins | sample Alteio_BWMinHeat_85_FD_153521 | JGI IMG/M metagenome (GOLD analysis project Ga0207099, IMG submission 153521) | Enriched cells from forest soil in Barre Woods Harvard Forest LTER site, Petersham, Massachusetts, United States -... | ecosystem: Environmental > Terrestrial > Soil > Temperate forest >... | reverse complement strand
GCTACGCTTGTTTGAAGGCGCAGGTGGTGCACGCACCGTCGAGCAATTCTCCGATGAAATTGATCGGCTCTCGGAAACCGTTGACGAGCAAGGTGAAGCCATCTTGGGCGAGCTCTACGATTACCCGGAAACAATTCTGCCGCCTCGGCATTAAACGACGCCTGCAATTTGGTCGCGGCGCTAAGCGCCTGCTTAAAATTCCGGCCTCAAGCGCCTGCTTACAGCACCTTTTCCGGGTTCAATATTGGCGCGCCGAAAGAGCCGGCAAGCAGGCGCAGGAGATTTCAAAACTCTCGCTATCATGTTGATTTATAAGCATTTATTTAAAATTAACATCTGAAAATTTCACGGAAATGTCTTATTTCTGCGTGGAATTATGGTATACAATTCGTCCGCGCCGCATATGCACTGTAAGTTTACGGCGATCGCCGGTTATCAATAACTTTCTTACATCATCAGTTCTGGGCCGTCCCATCGTAGGGAATATCAACATGTTTACAAAATTTAAAGCATTTCTCAGCTTGGTCGTAGTCTGCGCAACATTCTCAGCACACGCCTCCGATATCACTGGCGCAGGTTCTTCCGCAGCCAAACCACTCTACACGTTGTGGTCGGATTTCTATAGCAAATCTGGCAAGCCAAAATTGGCCTATCAACCAATCGGTTCATCTGGCGGCATCAAGCAAATCAAGGAGAAAACGGTCGATTTCGGTGCCAGCGATGTCGCGATGTCCGCCAACGACTTGAACACCTTCAAGATGATTTGCTTCCCAAGTGCCATTTCAGGTGTGGTGCCTATTGTCAATTTGCCAGGATTCAAACCGGGCGAATTGCAACTCACCGGCGAAGTGCTGGCCGATATTTTTGCGCGCAAGATCACCAAATGGAATGATCCGGCGTTGGTCGCGATCAATCCAGGCATTCCACTGCCGAAGCTTGCCATCGTCGCGGTCGTGCGCCAAGAAGGTTCCGGCACCACCTACAATTTTACCGACTACCTGAGCAAATCCAGCCGCACGTGGAAAGAAGCCTACGGCAAGAATTTCACGATCGCCTGGCCTACTGACGATACTCCCGTCAAAGGCAGTAGCGGCGTGGTCACTGCGGTCAAAGAAACTGCCGGCGCAATCGGTTATGTCGACTACAACTATGTGGTCCAAGACAAATTGACTTACGCTAAGGTTCAAAATCGCGACGGCAAGTTTGTCGCGCCAACTGGTGAAGCATTTGCTTCGGCCTTAACCAACAGTTCCTGGAAAACCCAAGCCACTTTCGAAGAAATGCTGACTGACAAACCGGGTGCGCATACGTGGCCTATCACCATGGGCACCTTCGTGATAGTCCCGCGCTCGACTAACAATCCGGAACAAATGATCGCCACGTTGCAATTCTTCACTTGGGCCTTTATGAAGGGCGACAACTTGGTCGACAATATTGATTTCGTGCGTTTGCCAGACAAGGTTCAAGCACGGATTTATAACGAATTTACCACGATCACTGATAGCAGCGGCAAGCCGTTGCAATGGAAAATGGAATAACGAAATTGCTTCTTTGATGCAAAGAAAAGCCGTCTAATGACGGCTTTTTTACAACTGTCTGACACGTCTTTTATTTCAGTTGTTTTGATTTTCTTGTGTGTCAGGGTATGCAATGGTGCAAGTTCGGCAAATCCATCTCCGTCATTCCCGCGAAGGCGGGAATCCGTGGCACGTTAGTGCCTATTTCTTGTGCCGAATGAAGGGAATTAAAGTCGAAGGTGCTCGCGCGCCACTGGATTCCCGCCTACGCGGGAATGACGGAGGGATATGTTAGGTCCGAGACAATTCTCTAACCGCAAAAATCTGATGAACCTTTATTTCTGACTTGCCGCATCCAAGCCGCGCCGTATCAGCAGCGGCTCTATGATCGGATCGCGGCCACGGAAAGTCCGAAACAATCCCATCGCGTCGGCGCTACCACCTTTCGACAGCAGGGTGGAACGGAACCAGTCGCCATTCTTGCGCAGCAAGCCGCCATTTTCCTTGAACCAGTCGATCGAATCGGCCACCAATTCCTCGCTCCAGATATATGCATAATAGCCTGCCGAATAACCGCCGGAAAAGGTATGCGAGAAGTAGGTGGAGCGATAACGTGGCGGCACCGGCGCAAAATCAGCGCCCGCCTGATGCAGCGCGTCGGCCTCAAACGCCAGCACATCGGTCGGCACTTGGGCCGGAGTCAGTTGGTGCCAGCGTTGGTCTAGCAGCGAAGCCGCCAAATACTCGGTGGTCTTGAAGCCTTGATTGAATTTGCGCGTGACCAATACTTTGTCGAGCAAGTCTTGCGGCAGCGGCTCACCCGTCTTGTAGTGTTTGGCGTAATTCTTCAAAACCTCGGGCCACGCCGCCCACATTTCATTGACTTGCGACGGATATTCGACGAAATCCCTGGGGACGGCAGTGCCGGAAAAACGTGGATACTTTACATTCGAAAACATGCCGTGCAACGCATGACCAAACTCATGGAACATCGTGGTCACTTCGTCGAAAGTCATCAAGGTTGGTTCGCCCGCCGCCGGTTTTGTAATATTCAAATGATTGGCAATCACAGGATGGGTACCTAACAGCGACGATTGTCCCACATATTGATTCATCCAGGCACCGCCTTGTTTATTGCTGCGGGCGTACAAATCAACCATGAACAAGGCCAGCGATTTACCGTCGGCATCGAACACTTCAAATACGCGCACGTCCGGGTTATAGACCGGCAAATCCTTGCGTTCCTTGAAGGTCAAACCATACAACTTGTTGGCGGCATAGAACACGCCATTTTGCATGACGCTATTGAGTTCGAAATACGGACGCAGTTGCGCTTCGTCGAAATCGTAACGTTGTTTGCGCACCTTTTCAGTATAAAAATCCCAATCTTGCGCTGCAAGGTTAAAGTCGCCTTTTTCAGCGTCGATGACTTGCTGCATCGCTGATGCCTCTTTGCGTGCATTCGCCACCGCCGGTGCGGCGAGTTGCTTCAACAAGTTGTTGACCGCATCAACGGTATGCGCAGTTTCGTCTTCTAATTGATATGCGGCATGATTGGGATAACCCAATAATTGCGCGCGCTCGGCGCGTAATTTGACGGTCTTCAATACCACGTCACGCGTATCAAATTCACCGCCACGACTGCCACGCGCCACCGAGGCATCATGTATACGCTTACGCACCGCGCGATTGATCAATGCCCCTTCGGACGGTTGGTCCGTGGTATTGGTCAATGCGATCACATATTTGCCGGTCAAGCCGCGCGCCTTGGCAGCATCGGCTGCTGCAGCAATTCGGCTATCGGATAAACCTGCAAGCTCCTCCTTTGACTCCACAACCACCGCCGACGCATCTCTTTCCTTCAAGACACTCTGACTGAATTTTGTCGATAGTTGCGCGAGTTCCGCGTTCAAAGCCTTCAGCTTTTGCTTGTCGGTATCGGACAATTGCGCGCCCGCGCGCACGAAATCGGTGTGATAACGCTCCAGCAGATAGGCCGATTCCGCATCCAAACCGAGGTTTTCGCGGCGTTCATAGAGTGACTGGACGCGCTTGAACAATTTTTCGTTCAACATGATCGCATCCGAATGCGCGGCCAATTGCGGCGCCAATTCACGCTGCATCGCACTGAAGGTGTCATTGGTATTGGCGGCAACCAGATTGAAAAACACCTTGCGCACGCGATTCAACAACTGCCCGGAAAGCTCCATCGCAACCACAGTATTGTCGAAGCTCGGCAACTCCGGATTATTCGCGATGGCTTGCACTTCTGCCATTTGCTGACGCATTCCTTCCGCAAAGGCCGGCGCAAAATGCTCATTGCGTATCTGATCGAAGGCTGGCATCTGATATTGCAAGGCGCTAGCGGCAAACAAAGGATTGTCTGACATGTTTTGCATGACGGGTGGTTTGCTTATCGCGGCGTTGTCGTCGCCGTATACCGTTGCAGTGGCAAAGGCCAGGCCGACAGCAACCAGAAGAACGTAAGATTGACGCATGCAGGTTTCCAAATTGATGGGGGCGGTGCAGCTTCGAGCGTATCCGGTGTCTGCGTTGCCTAATCGAGCGATGATAGCAGCTCATCGTCGCGCTTGGCATTGCATGAAATACACGATACGAATTTATTACTTTTTGCATTCAGTTCCTCATGGGAAATATCGCCCCAACAGAGAATAGAAGATTCTTCTGGCAAGCCACACCGCGCCGAATACACCTGTTAAAATGCCTCTCTGCCCGCCCCGCCGGGATGCTTACAACATGTCGAGGGGAAGATTAATTTGGATTAATTCAATTTAGATAATTGCCATGACCATACTGAATTTCTACGAAAAGCCAGTCATTTTTGACCGTCAGCATCACCGCCAACTACGCTTGAAGAAGTCGCCAAATGGTTTTGCTTACGCTGCGTCAACCATTGCCATCCCTTTGGCGATCATTGAATTTCCGCAAGCTGCCCTCGAATACCCGATTGTTTTCGCAGTTGGAGAAGTTGGCAATGGAACACCGGTGGCACTGACAGGCATTCGTGAAAAGGAAAATCTTTTTATCGACGCAAAAGGCAGATGGTTGGCAACATATATTCCGGCATTTGTGCGCCGCTACCCGTTTGTGTTGAATTACGAGCCGGAATCGGCAGCGCCGATGGTGTTGATCGATGAAGCGTTTGACGGCCTCAGCATGACCGATGGCGAGCGCTTGTTCGACGATGACGGCAAAGAAACCGAATTCACCAAATCCATGCTGGCATTTTTGGGCGATTTCAAGGTGCAAGGCGAATTGTCTAATGAATTCATGGCACGTCTGAAAAAATATGATTTGTTGATTCCGCAGGCATTGACCATCAATCGCAGCGAAAGCGACCAAAAGCTATCATTGGATGGCTTCCATATTGTCGACGAGAAACGCTTACTGGCCTTGGATGATGCTGCAACCCTGGAATTAGCCCGCAGTGGCGACTTGGGTCGCATCCATACACACCTGTTGTCGCTGAACAATATTCAAAAGGTGTTGCAGCGTTTAAATGAAAAAGCCCCAGTCGCGGCTGCCGCGTAAATTGGGTTTGGACGTACCTGAAACGCCAAACGCGATTCAGGTACGTGCATATTGCCTTCCAGACACTAAAAGTATTCACACTTAGTATTCACGCTTGAGTGACATACTAGCTTTCCAGTCACCTCGGCCTGAAAACGAAGTAGATCACCCATGCAACAATTAGAATTTCAGCTACAAGGCGAGTACGTCGAATTAAACCAATTGCTGAAATTGGTAGGTATTTGCGACAGCGGCGGCGCCGGCAAAATGATGGTCGCGCGTGGCGATGTGTCCGTTGACGGCAAGGTCGAGTTACGCAAGACCTGCAAAATCCGCAGTGGGCAAGTGGTGCGCCTTGGCGATGTTCGTATCAAGGTGCGGGCCGCTTGATCACGCTTTGCGAAATGCCGCTTGATCGAATCGGGAAGCTTGCATCATGCTGAACCTTGATCGATTGATCTTCGTCGATCTTGAAACGACTGGCGCGAATGCCGCCACCGACCGCATCACAGAAATTGGGTTGATTGAGGTCTGCGCAGGGTCCGTCAATCGGTGGTCCAGTCTGGTCAATCCCGGCATACCGATTCCACCATTCATTCAAGAACTAACTGGCATCGACGATAGGATGGTGCGCGATGCTCCGCCATTTTCAGCGCTGCACGATCAATTGCTGCAGCGCTTGAACGGTTGTCTCTTCATTGCGCACAACGCACGTTTCGACCACGGTTTCTTGCGCAATGCATTTGTCGAGAACGGCACGCAATTGCAATGCGATGTGTTGTGCACCGTTAAATTATCGCGCCGCCTGTTTCCAGACGAGCGCAAGCACAATCTCGATACCCTCATCACACGCCATCAATTACAAGTCGGCGATCGCCATCGTGCGCTATCCGACGCTGATCTGTTATGGCAATTGTGGAGCAAGCTGCAAGCCGACATTCCGGCCGAGCTGTTCGAGCAGGCGATCCGTGCGCAACTGCCGCATTACGTTTTTGCGCAGACCGGGAACGCTTAGTCCTGCACGGGCACCGTCATTTCGAGCAGCGCATTAACTGTGCGCAAATTTCGCGCGGTGGCTTGCACACCAAGTATCTTTTCGACTTGGGTCGCGAGTTTGGAGTCGCCAAAACCCTCCGGGGTGTGCAGGTAAAAGACCGAGCCCTTGATCTGCCAACGTTCGCTTTGTCGGCGCACGGCCTCCAGACGCTCTTTGTCTATCGTTTTCGGCGCGCTGGCCAAGAAGAAAAAATGGAGCGTCCTGCCCTCCATCTCATTGTCCGCCTCTGGAAACGGATTGACCTTCTTGGCTTTGACCAATTCTTTGGCGCTGATGAGCATAACAGCAGGCTCAAAGCCGAATTTTTCCCGGATGGTAGCTGCAATCTCGCGGTCTAATTTCGCCGCCCGCGCGGCAGGACAACGCAGGACCACATTTCCGCTTTGGATATAGGTTTTAACCGCAGATAAGCCCATTGCTTCCAGTTCTGCGACGAGTGATTTCATCGGCAGCTTGTTGTTGCCGCCAACATTAATCCCCCGCAATAAGACTATCCAATTTTCCATGCCAGGGCTTTTCCGAAAATCTCCGCGTCATGCAAAGTCGCGCACTGTGTTCTATTGCTTGGCTTTGCCCGACAACCAGCTATCAAGCGCTATGCGGCCCGGGCCGAATGCGACGACAACCAACAGTAACGCGCCCCAGCAAAAATGGTCCTTCAATCCGGCTGGGCACTCGAAGGTGAACAAGTCCGGGTAGGAAATCACCGCCATCAAATTGACGAAGAATAAACCGAGTGCTGCCGGACGCGAGAACACGCCAAGCAAGAGTAGCACCGGAAATACCAACTCCCCGGATGCGCCCATATAAGCAGCAAGATCTGGCGGCAATACCGGCACATGATATTCATCATGGAATAAGGCGAGCGTTGCACTCCAATCACTGATCTTGACCAAGCCGGAATTGAAAAACTGCCAGCCCACGTAAAGGCGTATTGCCAGGCTAAACAGCGAACCGCCCCATTCAGTGATCTGTGCATCGAAACGGGTGCTCAACTGATGCAGGCGTAAAAATTTGTCCATAAGTCTCTCGTGTTTTAATTCATTGCAATAGATTCGGTGGCGACCAACGTCAGGTTGATTGCCTCAAAAACCCCAAAATTCAACCATGTTTGTAAATGCGCACCAAAATCGAAATCGGTATCGACTGCCAGCGCCTCGTCCAGCGCTTGCCCCAAAAACCCACCTTGAACCAATGTATCCCAAAGAACATAGGCGGCTGGGGTCAATGACAGCAAATCGGTCTTCCAATGTGGCCGAACGATCAACCCGTAATTCGGCTGGGCCAGCTCCGTTGGGAATGGTTTTTCCATGCCCGGCTGATGCGCTTGCCATAATTCGACCACGGCCCAATCGGAACGAATCAGGCCGCAAGATGGGCTAAGTTTCAACCCGGCGTGATCCATTTGTTCCGGCGATAATGCGGCAAAATCGGCCGCCGCAACTTGATAGCCACTATCGGCATAGTGAGCGCGATGCAGTTGCCACTCCAAACGTGCCATATCGGGGAAATACGGATAATCGGCAACGTGTTCAAACTCTTCCAGAAATTGTGCAAAGTGCGCGCCGAAGTGATTCAAGTCGCCATTGTCGGACGGGTAGGCCTTGCCATAAGCGCGCGTCAATCCGCTGAAAAATTCGTCTCCGACCAATGCCTGCAATACCGGATAAGTTGCGGCCAATGTCTTATTCCAGGTGCCGACCAAATTGCCGCGATACAAGGCAAAGCGCTGTTCGACAAGTTCGGTATTGCCTTTAAATAGCGGCAGTGCCTGCGGCTCTTTGCGTGCATCAAACAAAGCCTGTGAAAACCTTGCTTGCATGTCGCCCAATTGCTCACCCGTCTCAACATGCAACACTTGCTTGACGATGGCGCGCGCGCGCGCTGCTTCTTCCAGCAAAATTTCAAGTTCTGGAATATCGGTATCCCATTCGATCAAGGTCGACACCGCGCCGAATCGTTGCAATGCGAGCGCGTACAAATCCCACACTTCTTTGACAACGCGATCGCCGTGATTGTCGATCACTGCATCGGCCGTCACTAAGTGCCCGGCCAGATGCATTTCGCCAACCATATGCGGTGCGATTGCGTGCAATGCCGCAACCGCATCTTCGTGGTGGTTGCATTGATTCACATAGAGATTATTGACGTCGAGTAGAATGCCGCAGCCGGTGCGTGCTACAACGGCTGCCAGAAATTCGGTTTCGCCCATTGCGTCGTCGTGAAAGCGCAGGTAGGTCGATACATTTTCCAGCAGTATCTGGCGTCCCAATACACTTTGGACTTGATCGACGCGTTGGCACACCAAGTCCAGAGCTTGCTGCGTCAAAGGCAGTGGCAGCAAATCGTTCAGGTGCCGCTGACCCACTGCGTCCCAGCAGAGGTGCTCGGAAATCAAGGCCGGTTCGATGCGCTGTGCCAGCTCATATACGCGCTTTAAATGAGCTTCGGAAAACCCTTGCGCCGAACCGAGCCCCAAGCCAACCCCATGCATGCTGATCGGATAATCCTGGCGCAATTGTTCCAACACGTGCGCATCCCAACCACCCGTGTCGAAATAATTTTCGCTATGTATTTCCAACCAATCGACTTTGGGGCGTTGTTCGAGAAACGTCCGGTAATGGGGGGCACGCAAGCCGATACCGACGCCCAAAGGGATGTGCCCCGCAGGACTACGAAGATTTGTCATGGTCGCGCTGCTCCGATGCGTGCGGTTCGCTATTAACTTGCGATTACTTGGAAGCCGTCATGTTACCGCCAACCTTTTGGCAAGTGCCTTTGGTGACATACTTCCATTCGCTCTTATCGTTATCGGTTTTGCTTTGTGCAGCGCAAGAATGGGTGCCATTCACACTAGCACAGTCGTTTTGCCCGGCTTTCGCGATCCCAAAACATTTTTCTTTGCCAGAATCGGCAGCGTGCGCGGTTCCGATTGCAGTAACACACAAAGTGGCGAAAGCGGTGGCCAACAAGGCTTGACGTTTATTCATGGTAAAACTCCTGAAAATAGCAGCAATTAGTTAAATGAAAGCCACGATATCGTGTGCTTGCCAAATAGTCGGTGGAAGTGCCCGCATCCTTACACAAGCCCGATAAAAATTTTGATGCGGACTGCTTCCGTTGCTGCTTTTCAGTATGAAGCCGCGTTATTTTGCGTCTTTGCCACCCTTAGGCATCGCCGTGGTACCACCAGTTTTGGCGCAAGATCCCTTGGCCACGTATTTCCATTCTGTTGCATCCATATCTTTCTTTGCTTGCCCGGCGCACGAGTGTGTGCCCATCACGCTGGCGCAATCATTCTGCCCGGCTTTTGCAATTCCAAAGCATTTTTCCTTATCCGAGCCAGTATCGGCTGCGTGCGCGACGCCCATTCCAGCAACACAGACCGTAGCAAGAGCAGTAGCAAGCAATGCGTGACGTTTGTTCATGGTATTTCCTTTATCGACGATAGGTGGATATGTAGGTCAATGGCAAAACGACCGCCAATGATTGCATCATGTGGACCGGCTTGCACGAGACGCATTCGCCATCAACTTCGTGCATGCTATCTCATTTTTCAAGAAATTTCTTAGCAAACTCATACTGCATTAAATGACAATTCGCCGAACTGTAGCAAGCTTTCCACAGTTCGGCGAAGATGAGTGTTGCCGTAATGCGGCCTACTGGCATCAAGACATGTGCTGACCGCCATTGATTGCAATATTGGCGCCGGTGACAAAAGCTGCTTCATCCGACGCCAGATAGGCGACCAAGCCAGCCACTTCCTCCGGCTTGCCCAGGCGTGACATCGGAATTTGGGGGATGATTTTGCTATCCAACACTTCTTGCGGAATCGCCATCACCATCTTGGTGCCGATATAGCCTGGCGAGATCGTGTTTACAGTCACCGCCTTACGGGCGACTTCTAACGCCAGCGCTTTGGTGAAACCATGCATACCGGCCTTGGCGGCCGAATAGTTGGTTTGTCCGAACGCGCCTTTTTGTCCATTGACCGAAGAGATATTAATAATACGTCCCCAACCACGTTCAACCATGCCGTCGCAGACTGGCTTGGTCATATTGAAGACCGAGTCCAGATTAGTGCGCATGACTGCGTCCCAATTGGTCTTATCCATTTTCTTAAACGTCATGTCACGCGTGATGCCGGCATTGTTGACCAAGATGTCGATCACGCCGACCTCTTTTTGAACCTGCGCGACGCACTGTTGCGCCGACTCGTAATCCGCTACATCGCAAGGAAAGGCATGGAAATTGTGACCCAGTTCTTTCATGGTAGCCAACCATTCCGGTGCCTTGGTATTGCCCGGGGAATAGGTGGTGACAACCTGATATCCCAACGCCGCCAGTTTGATGCACACTGCTTCGCCCAAACCACCCATGCCACCTGTCACTAACGCAACTCTTGCCATTTTTTCCTCTTTCTTATGGTCACTGCGATCATGTCTTTGGTTCTACTTAACTCAGTTCCTGCTGCAACACTAGGGCATCTCTAAAAATCGTAGCGAGCGGCCCAAGGTCGGGTCGAGAAGCGCAGCCGTACGAATGTACGGTTCAACAGGGGTTTCGGGTATTATATTGCCCGCCTGCTGAACGGCATCTGCCTACCAGCAGATGCTCCCGCTTCCGCAGGCCCGAGATTGGGCCGCGCAGTAGATTTTTAGAGATGCCCACTACTTTAGTCGCGTTCGACGGCCAATGCCACCCCCATGCCACCGCCTATGCACAAACTGGCGAGGCCGCGCTTTGCATCGCGGCGCACCATTTCATGTAATAGCGTAACGAGGATACGGCAACCGGACGCACCGATCGGATGGCCCAAGGCAATCGCACCGCCGTTGACGTTGATCTTGCTGGTGTCCCAGCCCATTTCTTTATTCACTGCCAGCGCCTGCGCGGCAAATGCTTCATTGATTTCCAGCAGGTCCAAATCCGCATGGGTCCAGCCAGCCTTTTTCAAGCAGAGTTGGGTCGCCGGCACCGGGCCCATGCCCATGATGCTGGGATCCACACCCGCCGAGGCGTATGCCTTGATCCTTGCCAGTGGCTTCAGGCCCAGGTGTTTAGCCTTGCTGGCCGACATCATCACCACTGCGGCGGCACCGTCATTGATGCCCGACGCATTGCCTGCGGTAACCGTTCCTTCTTTGGTGAAGGCTGGGCGCAAACCGGATAAGGATTCCAGCGTGGTTCCGGCCTTGATGTATTCGTCAGCATCGAAAACAATGGAACCCTTTTTCTGCGGAATTTCCAAAGCCAAAATTTCATCCTTGAATTTGCCTGCCTTTTGCGCGATCTCTGCCTTGTTTTGCGAAGCCAGCGCAAATTCGTCTTGTTCAAGCCGAGAAATATTATATTTTTTGGCGACATTTTCCGCCGTCATACCCATGTGATATTGGTTGTAGACATCCCACAGACCATCAACAATCATGGTATCGACCAGCTTGGCGTCCCCCATCCGAAAACCATCGCGGGAATTGTTCAACACATGCGGCGACGCGCTCATGTTTTCCTGGCCGCCGGCTATGATGATGTCGGCATCACCGCATTTGATCGCTTGTGCCGCCAAGTGTGTCGCTTTCAGGCCACTGCCGCATACCTTGCCGATCGTCATCGCCGGCACCATATCGGGCAAGCCGGAGCGAATACCCGCTTGCCGCGCCGGGTTTTGCCCCACGCCGGCAGTCAAGACCTGACCCAATATGATTTCACTGATCGCTTCCGGCGAGATCCCGGTTTTTGCCAATAGCCCCTTGATCACATGCGCGCCAAGATCAGCTGCAGATATTTTTGCCAATGAGCCACCAAACTTGCCAACCGCAGTGCGCAAAGCGCCAACAATGACGACATCGTCCATAATGCTTCTCCGTAATAAAACATATACCGATCAAAGATACACCGATCTAGATTTGCCACGTTGAAAAATATTTCTCCATGTCAATTCGCCAGACTTGTTCAATTCACTCAATTCACTCAATTCACTCAATTCAATTCAATTCAATTCAATTCAATTCAATTCAATTCAATTATGCGCGCATGAAACCCCGACGGGCACTGGTAAGCATATTAACGTTAAAAAGTGACAACATATTGACATCCATCAATAATGACATTGTTTTTTTGCCTTGCGCCAAATTTTTAAAAAAGCATGAGCGGTCACATTTCTCGTTGTTAGGCCGACTACCGGAGCGCTGTTTTGCAACTTGCGAATTTTTACTCGCTGCAAAATCGAAACAAGCGCTTTTTCGACTTGGAAGGTGCAACAAATCCAATGCAATGATCTTGCACAATCCGTAGACAATGCTTGAATTGTATTCGACAAATCTGTATTTCAATCTGTATTTCAATTTGCATTTCAATTTCTATTTCATCGAGAACTAACACTTCGGATAGCTGACTCATTTCACCCGCTGGAATACTATTCACGCGAATATCGCGCATTACCGCAAATGTGGTGTGAGCATCAAGTGTTGGCGCCTGAATGAAATTCGCCTACCAGAAAATAATTTTAACAATGAATACATTTGAAATAGGTGAATTGATGAAGAGTAAGCAAAAAACTTTTGCATATGTCAGCGCCATGGTAGCGACCATAGTCCTGACAGCGTGCGGTGGCAATAACAGTGACAGCGGCAATAGCGCTGCAACAACTGCGGCGTCGAACAAGGTCGCGACGGTAAAACAAGAAGTCAAACTGGAACAAAGCACCGGATCATCTGCAGTCGTGGTGGAACCCAACGATAGCGGCGCGGCCCAGACTTTCACTACTGCCGGCTCCTTTGACAAAACCAACCCATTTTTCCTACCCTTTGGCAACGGCCGCTCTTGCACCAGCTGCCACGATGCAAAAGAAGGATGGAGCGTAACACCAAGCGCATTGCAAGCGAGATTCAATAAGACCGGCGGCACCGACCCAATTTTCAACCTGGTCGACGGCACCAATTCACCACTCGCTCCCTATACCACGACAGCGGAAAAACTTGCTGCTTCCAGCATGTTGTTGAACCGGGGCGTGATCCGCATCGGTCTACCGATTCCGGCCGGTGCCGAGTTTGTACTGACCTCCGCAGACGACCCATACGGATTTGCCAGTGCAACGGAGTTGTCCCTGTTCAGGCGTCCGTTGCCCACCACCAACCTGAATTTTCTCAGCACGGTAATGTGGGATGCGCGCGAGACATTTACGACCGACGATTTCAATCGATGCATGATCAGCGGGTTTGATATGGAGTGTTTCGCACGACTAAAATTCGACTTGGCGGATCAGGCCAATTCGGCGGTCAAGGGACATGCACAAATGGCCGCAGGATTGACTTCCGCCCAAAAAGCAGCAATCGTCGATTTCGAAAAGGCATTGTTCACTACGCAAGTGAGTGACAACCTGGCCGGCGACCTGACAACCGACGGCGCCAACACCGACGCGATTTCCTTGTCGAAAATTAAAACGTATTTCGGCATCAACGATTTTCTCATGGGCGATTATAGAACAGGAAATAACTTCAATCCTGCCGTAATGACCATGTTTAACACCTGGCAAAACCTTAGTGATCCGCAGCTCTCTTCGGACGTCATCAGTGCGCGTCAATCGATCGCACGCGGCGAAGTTTTGTTCAATACGAAGCCGATCAATATTGTCGGCGTGGCCGGCATCAATGACGATCTGCAACAACCGCTGGTCAAAGGAACCTGCAGCACTTGCCACGACACGCCAAGCTCCGGCACGCACTCGGTGCCTTTGATCGTCGATATCGGCGTATCGCGTCCTACCCGTCGCACACCGGAC
>Ga0207099_1137_pt1 | contig 13957 bp, 7 predicted proteins | sample Alteio_BWMinHeat_85_FD_153521 | JGI IMG/M metagenome (GOLD analysis project Ga0207099, IMG submission 153521) | Enriched cells from forest soil in Barre Woods Harvard Forest LTER site, Petersham, Massachusetts, United States -... | ecosystem: Environmental > Terrestrial > Soil > Temperate forest >... | reverse complement strand
TCATAAGCGGTGTTACCGGACCCACCGGTCCCGTGGCCCTTGGAAGCCCTCTCACTATCGTGGCAAACTTTACCGACGCGGGTATTCTAGATACCCATACCTGCAACTTGATTTGGGATGACGGGTCGACGAGCGCTGGAACCGTCTCCGAAACCAACGGTAGCGGTTCTTGCACAGGAACGCGCACTTACGCTGCGACTGGCGTTTACAATATTACCGTTACGGTAACCGATAAGGACACCGGCGCCGCGACTTCCTACTTCAAATACGGAGTCGTGTACAGTGTCACCGAAGGATCCGTAACCGGTAACGGATGGTTCATTACACCTACAGGCGCCTATCCTTCGTCTGCAGTGGACGAAGGCAGGACCAAGTTCGGCTTCGAAGCGAAGTATAAGACTGGGGTTACTGTTCCCTCCGGCACGATGCAGTTCCAGTTCAAAATAGGAGACGACGACGATGACGACAGGCACCCGGAGAAAATCAGGTTCAAGCTTCAAAGCACCTCTTACGCGTGGCTCGTGATTTCAGGGTATAAGTCTCAGTTCAAAGGGACGGGCACCATCAATGGCGCGGGCAGCTACGGTTTCCTGGTCACCGCCTATGATGGTCAAAAGACCGGCGGAGGTGGCGTCGACAAGTTCCGTATCAAGATTTGGGACAGTGTCACAGGCGCTATCATCTATGACAATAGGCCGGGATCCTCAGACGATATGGATTCGGCCAATCCGCAGCCGATCGGCGGAGGCAGGGTCAAGATCAACTAAAGACGGATTGACCTCGTTCCAACCGTTGGCCGGGGGTGACTCGCTCACCTCCGGCCTAATTTTGCAAGCACCGCTCCGCAGTTCTCCGGTAAGCTCAATTGACATCCGAGGCGCCCTGCTAGTGCTCTGCATAAGTGAGTGATATTAATTTACCCGGTTGGGCAAATCCCAACATGTTCTTCCAAACCGTTCGTCTGGCGCAAACCGGAGGTCAAGGGATCTCAGCTGCGTAACACTATCTTCAACTTACGCAATTAAGCATTGTTGGGCGGGGCGCCTCGTTACTAAGACAGTCGATTTTGGATTATCGACTCGAATGTGGGAAGTGGGTCGCATGCAGAAGAATGCTCTTCGATTATGCAAAGAAATCTTGAAATGGCGTAGGCTTTCGATCACCATCATCGCAGTAAGTGCCTTAGGTTTTGCCCTTTTTCACACGCACAATTCTTCCGCTGGCACGACGGCCTTGGGGGATCTTGCTGCGTCGATGCCGGTCGGATCGTGGGCGGAACTAGGAATGCCTGGCCTGGCGGTGTGCATCCCAACCCCACCATGGGGGAAATCGCAAGCGGATTGAGGTTCCCAGGAATAGCGCCGTTCCACAGGCCGTTTGCAGTTGTTACGATTGTGCTGGCCGGATTAAGACGGAAAATCGTGCCGCCGCAACCATAGCCGCTACCTTCGTCGGCAATTATGACGTTGCCGCTTCTATCGGTATCCATACCAAATGGAAACTGGAGTGATGGGTATCCGGGAGAACCTGAGGCCGCAGCAACAACGACATTAAAGGTTGGCGGGTTTACCCCGTAAGGATCGGGTTGTAACTTAAAGACCGCCTGCGGCGAGCATCCGAACCCGTTATAGCTGAAGACGGTGGCGAAGATGGCACCGGTCGCGTTGATTGTGATCCCCATCGGACATCCCGCGCTACTTGGACTCGCTGAGTTATAAGAGGAAAAAAAAGGGCTCTGAGCGTAACTGTTCGAAGCGTTCAAGTAGATGATACCGCCCATTCCGGGATCATTGGTCCCGCCGAGCTTGGCGTTCATGTCGGTGACGTAAAGGCTGCTGCCACCGTCCACCGCGAGGTCAAATGGGGCGACTAGCGATCCTGCCTCCGACACGACGGCGGTTCCCGCGTAAACACCGGCCCCCAGTCCTTTCTTTATACGGATGATCCTGCCCGGAAAACGTGCACAGGTGGTAACGTTGTTAGGGGTACAAAGAGCAGAGGTTAGATCGATGCCGGTATCAGTAACCAGGATGCTATTGTCCATAGGGTCTATGGTGATGCCGCCCGAATAGACAAAGGTTTTTGTCACATTGCTTGCTGAATCCAAAAACGTTGGGTAGCCAGTTCCCCAGCCGGTTCCTCCCTTCAAAAGTACTTCCTGGCTTCCGTCTTTAGGATCGACGCGAACGACACCATATGTCCTGCTGGAAGCCAGAATCTTGCCAGTGCCGGGCTCGAGCGTTACGCTTGCAGCCTGTCCCAGATATCCCCCCGTCGAGATTGGGGTCTGATTTCCACTTATAGGATCTACAAGGTAGAGTCCACCCACTTTTGACGTGCCGGAACTGTTATAACCGGAACCGTCAACAGCTATAATGTCGTCGAGGCAATAGTACGCTTGGACAGTCCCACCGCCGCTGACAGGACAAGGCTTGGTCTGCAAACCTTGAGTACCTTGAGCCCATCCCGCGGACGACGCGAAGGTTAATAGTAAGAAAACAGCCAGCGCCTGCAAGCCGCTTCGAGTTGTTTTCCGAGCGGCAAGGGCCGCCATCCTAGACACCGCTAAGCTGAAGAAGTTTTTCATTGGAATCCTTTCCTAAAATGTCGAGTAGCCCTGTCATAAGCCACTCCTAAAATGTCGAGTAACCTGTCCTAAGCCACGAAAACGAAATCGACTTAGCTACACCAGCCCCCGTTCCGGTCACAATTCGCTTCCTAGCGTGTCTCGTTTCGCTGCTCAGCGACTCTTGGCTAATTAAGATCAGGAGGTTGACGTTGCAATGTGGTTTAGGGAAATGTCACCGCAAACGTAAAATGCGGGCACGTTCCTGGCGATCCTCCCAAACCGCCACACTTTCTGGAGATGAACGGGATTCTGCGACCTGCATGAGGGCTCTTTCGAGAACATCGGTAACTTCCGGCCAGCCATAGCGGCTCTCGACCAGAATTCTCGCTGCACGTCCTAGGCGCTCCCGTTCCGCCGATTGCGTTATTAGAGCGACGGTGCGCGCCGCGAAATCTTCGGGGGAGTCAGCCAGCAGGATGTTCTCTTCATGTTTCACGGGAAGTCCCTCCGCGCCGACGCTGGTCGAAACGACGCCTGACCCCATGGCCATCGCCTCGAAGATTTTGATGCGTGTTCCGCCGCCAATCCTTAGCGGCACGACATACACGGCCGCTTCATGAACGTAGGGCCGGATATCATCGACGGCGCCGGTGACCCGGACCGCTGGATTGTTCTTCGCCAATGCGAGTAGTTTCCGCGAAGGCCTTCTGCCAACCACAGACAACGTCACGTCCGGAATGTGTTGCTGGACCAGCGGCAGGATCTCAGAGGAGAAATAAATAATCGCGTCTTCGTTGGGAAGCCAATCCATCGAGCCCGTGAACACGAGTGACCGGCTGCGCTGGGGCGATTCCTCCGCCCTGAAGTAATCAAGGTCGACTCCGGTTGGTACTGTCGTGACTCTTTCTGCGGGCAGAAATTCAAGAAAAGCTTTGCGGTCCTCGTCGGACACGGTTAGAACATGATCCGCCATCTGGGTGAAGTGCCGCTCCGCACGCGCCATGGTCCGGTACTCCCGCCACGCGACAAGCTTCCATAAAGGGTTCCTATTGACCAGGAAGCGCCGTTTCCAGATCACAGCCTCCACATTATGGGTGAACATGACTGTGGGAATTCCAAGCTCCCAAGGCACAATGCCCGCAGTCAGCAAGAAATCACACAGGAGCACGTCATATCGCCCAGCCTGCAACAACTCCCGAAGACGCCGCCGCGCTGCCGGCTGGCAGGACTTGCGCATCTGGTAGGGTAGAGTGGTCGGCGCATTCGCCGCGTAAGCCAATATGTCGGAGACGCCCGCGCGTTTGGGCATGTCCATAGGCACGCAATCGACTCTTGCGAAACGATCCCGCAACTGATGATGCGGATCGGGAGTCGTGCGGGGATAAAACATGAACAGGCCGACTTCATGACGCCGGGCCAGTTCGCGGGCAAGGTTGAAACTCCGGATCTTGCCTCCTCGATCCAACGGAAGTAGTCCGCCTGATTTGGCCCACAATATTTTCATGGAGGACTAAGCTTGTGCAGCGATGACCGCGGCTGCTTTAACCGCCGGACGCACCAGGTTGGTCAGGTCAATGAGATATTGATCGTCATGGAGACGCTTCCGAAGTTCGTCCTCTCCCACAGAGTTCGTACCGAGTACGACAACGTCGGCGTGACCCAGAACATTCCTGATATTGTCCCGCAGCAGCGTTCCAATGTGAGGGATGTAGGCCTCGATGAAATCGCGGTTCGATCCGATCAACTGGCCGAGCGCGACGTTTTCGTCCCAGATCTGGAGCTCACAGCCTTCCGCGATCAGCCTCTTGACCAGATGGACGATGGGGCTTTCTCTTAGATCGTCCGTGCCGGGTTTGAAACTCAGTCCCAGCACTCCGATCTTGCGCTTCCCTAAGGACAGAATTGCTTCCGCTGCGCGTTCAATGTGTTCGCTGTTGCTTGGAAGAATGGATTCGAGTAGTGGCATTCTCAAGTCCAGTTCTCTTACTCGATAAGTAAGCGCGCGAAGATCTTTTGGCAGACATGAGCCTCCAAAGGCAAATCCGGGCGTCAAGTAGGCAGTTGATACATTGAGCCGGGTATCCGATTTGAAGATATCGGCAATCGTCTTCGCATCCACGCCAATGGAGTTGCAAATGGTGCCAATCTCGTTGGCAAATGCGACCTTCAAGGCATGAAAGGCGTTGCAGCAGTACTTGATCATTTCCGCGGCCGGAATCGCCGTCTCATACAAACGGGCCGGCAGGAATCTATATAAGTCAGAGACTGGAGCCGTCTGGATCGGATCTTCAGCGCCGATGACAGTGAACGGAGGATTGAAAAAATCCGCTACGGCCGTACCTTCACGGAGGAATTCAGGATTAAAGCAAACGAGAAAGTCGCGTCCGGCCGTCATGCCGCTCGCGGCCTCGATCGCAGGCACAATCACGTCTTCGGTCGTACCTGGCAATACCGTGCTGCGAACAACGATCCTGTGAAGCGAATCCTTCGCTCGTAAGGCGCGGCCAATATCCGTGCACACGTTGCGGATGTGCGACAAGTCAAGTTTGCCGTTGCGTTGACTGGGCGTGCCGACGGAAATAAATGAGATCTCCGATTGTTCAATCGCGACCGCCGGGTCCTGAGTCGCTGAGATCAGGCCTTCACTGTGCGCACTCGCGATCATTTCCTGAACACCGGCTTCGACGATTGGGCTCATTCCCGACGCGATGCGCTGAACCTTCATTGGATTCGGATCCACGCCGATGATCCTGTGACCGCGAGACGCCAGACACGCCGCTGTGACGGCGCCGACATAACCCATGCCAAATATGCTGATCGACTGCATTCTGTCTCCTTGTTAGAAGTCCTGAAGACGCCGCCATTGGAGTCCCATTAGGATTTGTTTGGATGAAGCTCGATGGAGCGAAATTCCATCCTTGGCTGATCTCTCAAATCCGGCTTACTCGGCCTTACTGCAATCACTCCGAGTCATTCTTCGCGGATAAGGACGTTTGTCAACAGTGTAGAAAAGATTTTCGAAGGAATTTGTGTGGTGCGTTATTGAAGGCCGGCGGCGACCATCGGTATCGGCCGGGTCGATATGATCAAATCGTCATACCAGACGTGACCTGCCGGATGGGCTTGGGAACCGTCTTTATTGGTGTGGTAGGGGGACAGCAGGAATTGGCCAAAACCTTCTCCAGAAGTTCCCGACCAATCGACCTTCGCTTGTCTGTAGTCAATCGCCAGCTCTCCATCGATCCATAGTTGAACATGGCTGGACGGTTCGTTATTTGCGCCTAAGACTTCGATGCGGCCAGTAAATTCCATCCAGTGGTTTGCTGTGTAGCGGATACAGGGCGGCTCCGTGTAATCACTTCCGGTTCTGGCGTTACGCTTGTAGGTGCAGCCACGAACGTCCTGAATGCCATAGTAATCGGTGCCAATCTGCCCATACATTTGAGGAACGCCGCGTTGCCAACCGTTATTCATCGTCACTTCGAGACTGCTGGCGCTGGACCCATTAGGCGGGTTGCCGTACCAGATCGCTTGTTTCCACCCGCCGCACTCTCCTCCTGAACATCGGAAGTCCGTGGATAAGAAGTTATCATCAAATTTCTGGTAGAACTGAAAGTATAGAACGTTTCCTAAAGGTGAACCTGGTCCGATGTACGTTCCATCAGGATTGCCGGCGCGGTTTCGCTTAAATACTTCCGTGAAGTGACCGCCTGAATCAGCATAGCTGTTGGAGGGGACGATGATCTTCAGTGACCCAGCTCCCGAATGCGACGTTGTGTTGTCGATCTCCGGAAAGACACACCGGCCATTCTGAACGACCGCGACTGTATTGCCCCGTCCCTGACGGTTTTTTCCAAACTTATAATTCGTCTGCCCTTTGAAGGCATTGTCGCAAGCTGTTCCAGTTGGCCAGTTATAATAGAGGTTGGCCGTGTTGTCGAAGCTGAAGCAATTGACCACCCCAGGCTGAGCACATCTCTCGGCCAGAGCTGTTCCCGCCGGAATTGCTGCAGCGTCTGCATTCGTGTTAACGGCAGTATCCGCACTCGTAATCGAGCTCTGATCCGAAAAGTAAGATCTCCTGCCGAGAGTGTCATAAGCACTGGCGGCAAATATCAGAACCGACACTCCAACCGTGATCATTAGTAAACCGAGAACCAGTCGTGGGTCTTTAATACGCATGCTGAGAGATCACTAATCGGCAACCACTAGGCTTGCGATATGGCTTCCGGGCTCGGCTGAACATTCGCCAGCGTGGAGTCCAGAATGTCCATGGCTTTCGGCCATAGATGAGCGCGTTCCACTTGTTTTCGGGCAGGTTGAGCGAAGCGCTTGAAAGAAGTTTTGAGGCAAGCTACCGCCCTTAGAGTCCCAATTGGATTTTTCAATCCGGCTATACTCTGACCTGCTGCGAATCACCGAGAGCCAATTCTTCGCAGATATGGACGTTTGTCAACAGTGAGCGGAAAAGATTTGGAGGGAATTGTGTGGTGGTCCGATCGAGAGAAGTCTTTTATCCGTGCGTAGTTGGATGTACTTGAATTCCATCAATTCCAAATAAAAAAACTCCCCTCCTTGCCAAGAAGGGGAGTTTTCGAGTCGGCGGCTTCGCGCCGTCTCAATTAACCGGAGGGTCTTTTTTGGATGGCGCATATTCCCCTCCTTAAAAAGAAGGGGAATATGCGCGCCTGTCATGACATCTCCTGGTGGCTGAAAGCACCAGTGCCCTTGTTAGGACCCGGGCACGACGAGCGGGAAGGTCTTGGGCCCTGTTGAACCGCCATCTTTATCGACCACGGTAACTGTCAGCGTGTAGGTGCCGGAACTGGCGTAGGTATGCGGGAATGAGCACACTCCGCTGCCGTTGCTATCAGATGCCGCAGGGAAGGTATCGGAGTGGCCATCACCCCAACCGTAAGTGCACGTGTGAGTATCCAGCTTGCCCAGATCAGTGAAAGGAGACCAGGCATTCTGCGTGAGCCCAGGCGAATTCCCGTAAACAGCGTTCGCTGGGACATTCAGAACGGGAGCCACGTTGTTTACGGTGATGGTGGTACTGCCTGTGGCCGAGCCGACGAGGTTGTCGGAGACGGTCACATTAATGGTGAATGTTCCACCCGTCGGTATACCCGCCGGATTGTCCGCATAGGTGTGGTTTGCGGAGAAATTGAAGGTTCCTGCAGCGAGGTTGATGGTGGTGTTGCCGGTACCGTCGCCCCAATTGATGGTGATCTTGTGTGTGTCGGAAGTATCGGGATCCGTAAAGCCACCGGTTAGATTTGCCTGCGAACCTTCGTTAATCGTGGCCGTCGTGCCGAGGCTCAAGGTCGAAATAGCCGGCGGCGTGTCAACCACAACTTGGAAGCTCGAGGACACCGAAGCGCCGTCCTTGTCGGTCACGGTAACCATTACGGTGTACGTGCCTGCCGCCGTATACGTGTGTGACGCGCTGCAGGAACCGTTGCCGTTGGTCTCCGTTACCGATCCCGAACCCGTTTGTGTATCACCAAATGTGAACGTGCATGTGTGAGTATCAAGAGTTCCGGCATCGGTGAAGTTCACTTTGAGATTCGCTGCATTGCCAAGAAGGACAGCAGGGGACGGTTTTGTAATCGCGCCTATGACAGGCGCAACGTTGTTCACAGTGATACTGGTACTGCCCGTCCCTTTACCGCTGTGATTATCGGCAACGGTGACGCCGATCGTGAAGGAGCCCCCCGAAGGCGTGCCCGCGGGATTGTCCTTAAATGTGTGGATGGAAGAGAAATTCAAAGTTCCTGCAGCGAGGTTGATGTTGGAATTGGCGGTACCGTCGCCCCAATTGATCGTGACTGTGTGGGTATCTGCACTGTCGGCATCAGTAAACGAACCTGTGAGCGTTGATTGGCCACCCTCGTTAATGGTGGTCGCACTCAGACTCACGGCCGAAACAGACGGTGGGCTATTGACCAACAGTGAGAACGTCGAAGAAACCGAGCCGCCGTCTTTGTCGGTCACGGTAATAGTTACGGTCTGGGCACCGCCGGCCGTATAGATGTGTGACGCGGTGCAGGAACCGCTGCCGTTGGTCTCGGTTACCGATCCCGAGCTCGTCTGTCCATCACCCCAAGCATATGCGCATGTGTGCGTGTCCAGGACGCCAACGTCAGTGAAGTTTACTTTGACAGTCGCATTAGCACCGGTCGATACCGTCGTTGTCGGGCCGGTCACAGTCGTGATGACCGGAGGAACATTATTGACGGTAACGCTGGTGCTGCCCGTGCCCACTGCCCCCATGCTATCCGCCACACTGACGCCGACGGTAAAAGCGGTTGTGCCAGTCGGATTGTCCTTGTAGGTATGGGATGCAGAGAAATTCGCCGAGGTCGCCGCGTCGACGCTGATGGTCGTGACGGCAGTGCCGTCACCCCAGTTGATGGTGACGGTGTGAGTTTGTCCGACGTCAGGATCGGTGAATGCGCCCGTTAGCGTAACGGTTCGACCTTCGTTGATCGTCGTCGGGGCCAGACTCAAACTCGAAACGGTTGGCGGCGTGTTGAAGAAGAGGGTGATCTGGCCGCTGGCGATCGGCTGCGGATTGGCCAGATTGATGTCGTCTGGAGCTCCCCTCACGTTGTCGTAAACAACCAGTCCCGCATCGTCAATGATCTTTACCCGGTATTTGTCGACTCCGCCTCCGCCAGGCTGATGTCCATCCGTAACGGTGGTCAAGTACGTCCAGAGTCGACCGTCACCGTTCATCGAGCCGGTACCCTTGAATTGCGCATTTGCGCCGGAAGAAACAAACCAGTCGACCGTGTTACTCTGGAACCACAGGTTTCCGAGATCGAACGAGAACTGCTTATAGCTGGAAGGATCAATCGTGCCGTTCGCATACTTCACTGAAAAACCGAAGTTCGCAGTGTCCGTCAGAGATGGGTCGTATGCGTCGGCCCCCGCCGGCGAGACAAACGAACCGGCACCAGTGAGGGTTGCCTCGGTCGGATCGTAGATCACGACAAACTGGAAGTTCGAGGTCGCGGCCGCCCCGGCATCATCGGTCAAAGTAACAGTAACGGTATAGACGCCGTCATCCGCATAGATATGCGTCTGCGTGCAGGACCCACTGCCTTGGGTTTCGGTTACGGTCCCGGCGCTCGTCGTGGTGTCACCCCATTTGACCGCGCAGGTATGCGTATTCGCAGTACCAGCATCGGTGAAATTGGCTGTGATCCTTGCCGACGACCCGAGAATCAGGGGCGCTACCGGACCGGTAACGCTGGTGATAACGGGTGGAACATTCGCGACATTGATTGTCGTGAGTGCTGTTCCGGTTCCGCCGTCTTTGTCGGTGACGTTCAGCGTCACGGCATAACTGCCACTGTGATCCGGCGTGAACGTCAGGCTTGGCGCGGATCCAGACGCGAAGGGACTTCCATTCTTCAACACTGTCCAGGAATAGAGGAAAGCAGCGGCCGTGTCGACGGTGCTGGGATCGGACACCATGCTGGTCAGCGTAATCGCCGAGCCCTCAAAAGCACTAACCGGAACGCCAAGGATCGCCGCGGTCGGCGCCACGTTAGTGACGCTGATGGTCTTGCTGTCGCTGGCGGTTTGGCCGCTTATTGTCACAATGAGCGTTACGACGTAAGTGCCGTTGTCATCCGGAGTGAAAGTTAAGTTAGACGCAGTGCCGGAAGTAAATGAACTGGCATTCTTGGTGACGGTCCAGGCGTAGCTGCCGCCAGAAACGGTCACTGTACTGGTCAGAGCGATCGGTGTCCCCTCAGGGCTAGTGGATGGAGCTCCGTTTATGGCCACGCTGAAGATAGCCACATTCGCGAATGTGGAGGCCGCTGTACCGCCATCCTTGTCCGTGACAGTGATACCTACGGTGTAAACGCCGGCCGCGGGATAGGTGCGAGTCCCTGCGCACGATCCGCTGCCGTTGGTCTCGGTGGCTGAGACGGTAGTCGTTGTCAGGGGAGTATCGCCCCACGAAAACGTGCAGGTATGCGTATCCAGCGTGCCCGCATCGGTGAAGTTCACGCCAATTGATGCAACAGTGCCGAGAGCCAGGGGGCCCGCGGGCCCGGAAACTCCCGTTATAACCGGAGGAGCATTCATTACTGTGACGGTCGCGCTGCCTAGACCAGGCGTAGTACCACCGTCGATAACGCTGACATTAACGGTATAGGCCGCGTTAGAGGGACGGTTGTCCAGATATTGATGCGCTGTCGGTGGGATAGTCAAGACGCCCGCACCGAGGTTCAAGACTGTATTGGGCGACCCGTCACCCCAGGTAATCGTGACCGTATGCGTGTCGCCGGTATCCGGATCGGCGAAGCTGCCGGATAGCGATGCGCTGGCATTTTCATTTATCGTGGCCGGGCTCATACTCACGCTCACATTGCTCGGCGGGGTGTTCGGGTTGCTGATGTTCGCGGGTACAAAGACCTTGACCGCGGCGACATCCGAGGGCGTCACGAGGAACTTCTGGTTTGGCGGTGAGCATCCCGCCCCAACAATAGGAGAAAGCGCGAACGGGTTGAAGTCGTTAAGATTGCCGTCATATTGGGTTACGATTGGTTTGGTAAGATCCAGGCGGAAGATCGTTCCGCCGCAACCGTAGCCGCTACCTTCGTCGGCGATTAGGATGCGGCCACTTCTGTCGACATCCATACCGAACGGATACTGGAATGGATAGCCGTTAACGACGGTGCTGAGAGTCGGCGGGTGCTGGCCAGAAGGATCGGGTGTTAAACTGAAGACTGCCTGAGGCGCACAGCCGTAACCATTGTAAGCAAAGACGGTGGCGAAGACGGTGCCGACAGGGTTGATTGTGATACCCATAGGACATCCGGTCGTACCGGTTGTGTTCGTCGAATAGGACGAAAAGAATACGTTCTGCGCGTAACCGCTCGTAGCGTTCAAATAGACGATGCCACCCATGCCGGGATCGTTTGCCACCAGCTTGGCAGTCATATCGGTCACATAGATGTTGCTGCCACCGTCCACAGCGATGTCAAATGGGTTGGATAACAAACCGCCCTTCGCGACCACGGCGGTTGCAGTATAAACACCGGCTGCCTGTCCTCTCTTTATCCGGATGATTTTGCTCGGGAGAGACTCGCAAGTCCGCACGTCGTTCGGGTTAGTACAATTAGGATCTCCGTTCAACTTCCTACTGAACAGATTGATGCCAGTATCCGTGACCAAGATGCTGCTGTCGACAGGGTCGATGGTTATACCGGCGGGGTAGATGAAGCTTTCCATCGCATTGTTGTTCGCTGAATCGGGAAATGTTGGAAAGGGCGATCCCCATCCCGTTCCCCCCTTCAAAATTACTTCCTGGCTCCCATCTTTGGGATCCACGCGGATGACGCCATATGTTCTGGTGGAGGCCAGAATCTTGCCAGTGCCGGGCTCGAGCGTCACTGACGCGGCCTGCCCCAAGAGGCCGCCTGTCGAGATCGCAGTCTGATTTCCACTTACGGGATCTACAACGTAGAGTCCCCCCACTTTAGCCGAAAGGGAACTGTTGAAACCAGACCCATCAACCACTACAATGTCGTCCAGACACAGGTACGCTGTTGTTGTGACCGTCACGGTAGCGTTTCCGTCACCGCCAGAAATGGCAACAATATCGCCAGTTTTATATCCAGCACCTGGAGCGTTAATAGCTGCAGCTTGTACCCCTCCATTGGATGTTGTAATATTTACTCTCAAATTTGAACCGTAACCTCCAGTTGTTGTTACACCTGTTCCGTTCGAATAACCACTGCCACTAGCTGATAGGGTTATTGAACAGACCTTGACCGGCAAACCTTGAGCCCATCCCGCTGACGACAGGAAGATCAATAGCAGGAGAACAACCGAAGCATGCAAAATGGCTCCCAGCGCTGTCCGCGTCGTAAACGTCGTCTTGAGACACCTAGCGATACTTTTCTGATCACTCTTCATTGGAGACTCCTGTTTTACTCTATGTTTGTCAATTTAGGAGACAGCGCTCGACGAGCCTGCGTCAGGTACGATGGAAACAGTTGCAAAAACGGAGACCCTGGCGGACGATTTAAGGAGTGCCCGTGAAGTATCTGCGCACCTGAGAACAAAATCAAAGGCAGAACGGGCTCAAAGATCCGAACAGCGTGGTTGGGACGGTCAATATTTTCGAATTTGAGGATGAGGTTCAGGAGTTCTCCAGAGCCGGTCGAGTACAGAATTGTTGACTAGCCGTTACACTTTCCAGGGACGGGGGCCATTCGGCGACGCGCATAAGGTCCGTCTTGGATGAACAGAACTGTGGGAATCAAAGGTCGGGCGGTACGACAACTATTGTGAGCAAGAAATCACAGCGCCTTGCAGTGCGAAAGGCGTGCCAGGAAATTAGCGAGGGGCAGGCGTTTTTTGCGTACCCCCGGCTAATTTCGAAGCACCCCTTCGGGGGTGAGAAAAACGTTCGGAAAAGACAACAAACGGAACGCCGCCTTAGCACTATAGAGAGCGAGAGCACCGTCGCTAAAACGCGCTACCGCACTTAGAGTCCCATTCGTGGTCAACAGAGGAAATGGTCCGCACCCGGTGAGGTAATCAAGTCCGGCTCACTCGGTCCCCAGTGCGAATCGCTGTCCGGCTTTTCTCACAAACATGGACGTTTGTCAACAAGACAGTGAAATTTCTGAAATGTCGTAAAATTTTGTATCGTGCAATTATTGAATGGCGGCGGTGCTCATCGGTATCGGCTGAGTTGAGATGATCAAATCGTCATACCAGACGTGACCTGCGGGATGGGCCTGGGAACTGTTTTTATTCGTGTGGTAGGGGGATAGCAGGAATTGGCCAAACCCTTCTCCAGAACTTCCCGACCAATCGATCTTCGCCTGTTTGTAGTCAATCGCCAGCTCTCCATCGATCCATAGTTGAACCCGGCTGGACGGTTGGTTATTTTCGCCTAAGATTTCGATGCGGCCGGTAAATTCCATCCACTGGTTTGCTTTGTAGCGGATACAGGGCGGCTCCGTGTAATCACTTCCGGTTCTGGCGTTACTGTTGTAGGTGCAGCCATGAGCGTCCTGGATGCCATAGTAGTCCGTGCCAATTTGACCATACATTTGAGGAACGCCGCGTTGCCAACCGTTGATTAGCGTAACCTCGAGACTGCTGGCGCTGGCCCCGTTGGGCGGGTTGCCGTACCAGATCGCTTGTTTCCATCCGCCGCAATCTCCTCCCGAGCACAGGAAGTGCGTGGACAGGAAGTTGTCATCGAATCTCTGGTAGAACTGAAAGTATAGAACGTTTCCTAAAGGTGATCCGGGTCCGATGTACGTTCCATCAGGATTGCCGCCGCGGCTTCGCTTAAATACTTCTGTGAAGTGACCGCCTGAATCGGCATAGCTGTCGGAGGGGATG
>Ga0207099_1123_pt2 | contig 14013 bp, 15 predicted proteins | sample Alteio_BWMinHeat_85_FD_153521 | JGI IMG/M metagenome (GOLD analysis project Ga0207099, IMG submission 153521) | Enriched cells from forest soil in Barre Woods Harvard Forest LTER site, Petersham, Massachusetts, United States -... | ecosystem: Environmental > Terrestrial > Soil > Temperate forest >... | reverse complement strand
GGAGAGAGATTGCTGCCCGTGCCCGATCCCCATTTGAACAGCATGCCTTCCGTCCTTGGCCAGGTCGAGAGTCGAGCCCATCGTACCTCGACTGCGTTAATGAAACACGCGGAGCACAGCGGTTTCACTTTCAACGCCACAGTTGAACCAGACCGGCGAATTGAACGCCATCGTCTGGTTGAGCAGGAGATCCGAAAGCTCGTCATGAAAAATCACCTCGACCTGTTCGCTCGCAAGTTTCCCCAATGGCGGCCCCAACCCGTAATCGTTTTGGCGACGCGGGCCGATGAGCTGTCGCACGCTGGTTTCACGCTCGGGAGATCCTTTCTTGCCGTGGAAGTGTTTCGAATTTGAGGGTTGTCCAACCTTTATTACTATCCGGCGATTGGATGCGGACCTAGACTGGCACCATGAAATATCGAATTGCTATGTGGGCGAGTGCGGGCTTTCTCGTTTCGGTCGGCTGGGGATTTTATTTCGCAACCAAGAACAGGGACATTCCAATCGAACCGATAATGTACTCTCTAATAAGTTTAACTCAGCCCGTTGTTTCGCTAACCCTCTCGTATTTTAAATTCCCAAATGGTCTCTGGCCAGAAGTTGTCGAGAATGCCGCGACGTATGCCATCGTGGGCTTAATTGTGGAAATGATCCGGCAGCACTACGGACGCCTCCAAACTCAAACTGACCCACTCCTCCGACGACGCTAATCTTCATCCGGCTCGGCTACGGCCACGCTGCCAGCAGGTCGGCGCGGTCTTGGTCTTACCGGCGCGGGTTTCTTCGTCAAAGTCCATTTCAATCTCCCGGATGCGGAACTGTCAATACGTACCGACTGCCGCCGCTCCCGCGCTTCGGCATTGCATTATGTACAGGTGAGCGGCCTTATTTTTCCACAGCGCATTCTTCTCGCCACGCAACATGGCACCGGCCTGAGCGTCTACCCGCTGTACGTGAGTAGCCCACGCTGAAGGTTCCGGTGTGGGGATTGGGTACGCGAGCCACACGGCAATGCCCACAGTGTGCTCATCACATCTAGCCGTCAACTTCTGAAGATCCGCGATCACACTATCAAGGAAATTTGTGATCGGCTTGCCGGGAGCGCCGTAATTGGTGGGGAATGTCTTCAACTCGATCAAGACATTTTCATCAGGCAAAGAAACGCTGAGATCAACGCGATTGGCTTCACAAGCGACCGTGCAGATATCGGAGCTAAATACCTCGTCCAAACGCAACAACAGTTCGATCTTCAACCAGCCCTCGCAACTGATGCGATATGCACTGCACAGGGCAATTCTTGGCTGGCTGGATTGGAATACCTGGACGATCTCGTCACAAACGGCTTCAAGCAGTGCCATGTTTGCTCGTCACTTCGTTCTTCTCTTGGGTTTCGGCGGCTGAGAGTTCTTGCGAGCACCCGAAGGCGGTTTACGAATGCGCTCCACCTTCCAGGTGCGGATGACTTGCGGATGCCGGGGTTTGTCCATTCTTTGTGATCCTGATGTACTTTGGTCGTTTATGTCGTCAGGTCCAGCGAAGGAATCGCGGTGCCCGTGACAGTTTGCTGATTCCTCGCGGGGCTCTTATTGGGTAACTTCGGTGTGTCCGTCCCAATTGCCACAATCATTGTAAGTTTTCGCCAAAGCCAAGGCCATCGTGTCACGATCAAAGAAGGCGAAGTCTCCAGCCACTCGACGCTTTGCTGTCAAAGTCATAAGCGGACCAGATGGTAAAGCAGAACCAAGGTCACCGGCTTTATCCCTCGCGACCATGTGCCTGTATGTTAAGTACGTCAGAAAATCAGCCGCTTGCAACTGAGGCGTTTCCTTTGCCAACGGGAAATACGCATTGCCGACCTTCGCAGCATGTGGCTTTTGGGGATCATCCGTTCGCGCCTTAATCATTTTGAACATCTGCCGGGCGTAGTTTGCGAATGGTCGATCCAGTCCGAAGTAAAAGTGCGCCAGACCGCCAGTTGGTGCGTACTGTGCCGTGGTTGCAATGCACCGCAGGAACGGCATGAAATATGGCTTGCTTGGACATCCTGAAGTGACCAGTGCGAATTTGCCAATTTTATCGTTATCGATTCTCGCTCCGGTAAAGAACCGCTTCTGGGGCATCGTTAGAGCCTCGAAATCAGCGACGATGCTCAATTAAATTCAGCGCATGGAACTTCTCTAACGGCACACCGGCGCGGTCCAGTGACTTCCTCCAAAGACGTTCAAACTTGTGCCACTGACCAGGTCCGCCAAAGTAACCTGCGATAACGCATACCGCCGCCCCATCATGAATGCCGCTCTCATCCAAGTACGCCTCGATCATCGCCAATATACTCGCATGTTGTTGTCCACGAGCGCGCGGCGAGAGGATACGACAGAAACGATATAAACGACAAAAGGCGACGCTGACACGGCGACAATTGCACGGGACCACGGCTATGCCTACGCAGCGGGGTGCCCAGGGTTCTCCATCTCCTCCAAGGGCCTAACGCTCTGGGCCTTGGACAGGTTTCTGGCGAGAAGGGTACGACCTATTTATAGCGTCTGATCCTTAGTCATTACCGTTATCTATTAATATGTCTGTCTATTTTTTGCTTACGCATCCTACCCATAAGGACAAAGCACAGCGCATCAGCGATTTGGGCGGGTAGGACCGCGAAATACGATCCGGCCCAGGTGCCCGGTGATTCACGGGCATCCCACGTCAGGGTTACGAGGTGCGGCTGGTGATGATGAAGCACACGAGCGACGTGCTGTTGGGGGGGTGGGGGAAGAAACGCTTATTTTGATGTGAGTTCTCTGGCGGCGAGCACGGCCCGATAAGAGATGTATTCAACGTCTGTCCCGTTATTGACCGCTACCGAGCTGTCGGAGATTTCAGCAATTTTGCCTCTTATCATTTTGTTATTTTCGAGGGTGATTTCAATCCGGCGCTTTCCTTTTAGCTTTTCAAAGACAGCTTTCAAATTGTCGCTCTGGATCGTGGGTGCAGTCGGCTGAATGATTACTTGAGCCGAGGGAATTACGAGAGGGTGATACGCCGAGTAAAAAGCCGACAACGCCTGGACTGCGGTAAATATGCCAATCGTCCAAGTGGCAATGCGAATGCTTTCAGCGCTTCGGATTTCGGTGAGGATCTTTAGTTTTTCAAAAAGGAGGGAACCGGCGTCCGCTTCGGAGATCTTGTTCCAAAGATCCCTGGCAGATTGTTTCCACTGTGCTCGATACCAAGCAACGCTGTATATAGCAGGTTCTTCTTTAGCCATTTGTTGAGCACACACCTTAGTGCCGCCCAGCTCAGATGTCTAAATTGACTTCTCGTCAAGAGGTCAATCTATGTAGAAGTGGGCGCGACAAACACTGTTCTCATTTTAGCTCCATGCAGTAGTTCGTGGTCGTCCTGCTGCATGATGGCTTCGGCTCCTCTCTTCGGCGCGTGCTCTCGGTAAGAGGCTGCCGTTGTGAATGTTCAATCGTCCAGGTTAACTCTAAGTTTTTTCGCTAGAGTGTTCAGGCGAGCACCAACATTGTAGAAGTCTTGAATCCCAATAACCGCTCCGCATTTATTGCAGTGGATAGCAGTAAGTTTGAAATTGGAATCGACTGGTTCAATTACAGTTGCCGCGAAGACGCCGTTATCGCACTTTGGACACTTTGGATGCGCCAGTTTGATCATAGAGCCCTTCCTCTTTCCCTACTCACATTTTGAGGATGCCTTTGGTCAAAACAGGTCCAGTCATGTTTTGCGCTTCGAGCAGCGTTTGGATGACTGGCAACAAGGATTGCCTATATGTGGAGACTCGCTCAGGAAAGTTAAAACAGCATTGAAGATTGAAGTTATATGTATGTCTCAGAGACACATTGGGTTCACGGGGAAAGGAAGGAGAGATTTGCGAAATGGAGCATGTAGATATTGCAAACCGAGCGGAAGTCGTTTTAGGCGAACTCGAATCGTTGGTTCGAGGCGCGGGTACTGCCAACGTTGCAAATCGCTTTGGCCTGAACATTGCCGACATTGACGATTTCATCAAAGGCGGTGCCTCTGCGGCAAATGACAAGGTGCTTAGGTCTGACCCAAATATCGGCGGCTGAGGAACTCGCCCGAGTAGCAGGACCCCAGGGAGCGATTGGCGTTATTATCGGTTTACCAAATTAGGCAATAAAGAATTCGAGGCTCTGAAAAGCAAAGAGAAGTGGTCAAGACAGTTGCACTATGGCTTCACACGCCAATGCGTCTGTCAGGCCGGTGTTCCAATCGGTTTGAATTAGGTGCGAGCGGAGCGGCCCCATGATCGGCTCATCATCCAAGATCACGAAGTTTTCGATGGGTTCCGGGCACTCGGCCAGCCACCGGGCGATCTCCGCGCCACGGCAAGCGCCCAAGCCGCCGACAAGCGGCGTCCGGCCAATGATCCGAGCGCGAACGCCCCACTCTTCGAGCGTTAGGCAGATGTCCGGCCTGAAGCGTAAGGAACTCGACAGTACAATCGCTGCGCCGGTCGCGTCAGTGATTCGGTTAAGCTGCTCCACGGATCGGCGCGATACCGCCGGTGTTTTACGGCCTGGCACCGGCACGACCAGCACCCCCTCGATATCCAGAAACACGATCTTCATTTGTTCAGACAGCGTCGTCGGCCTTGACACCGGGCCATGTATGCGAAGGTCGGCGAACTTGTTCACGCTCTCGCGGAAACGCATACGGTTCATTTATCGAATCTGGATAAAGACGAGTTTAGTGAACAAGCCCTTCAGCGATGGTCTAAATTGCATCCGACATTGGGAAGCCTGCGTCGAAAGTCAATGAAACCGATCTGGCCGAAATAAGCTGCCTCTTGGGAATGTGACGGGATCAACGTGTCATCACCGAACGAAACCGACAAATCGATCTCTAATTTGTTCATTTTGTGTCGCGGCGGTAAAGAGCCCTTTCCGGCACAATTTAACCGGTTTCAGTTCATTGCGTTTAGCTGAGGACCCCGTGAGACTTCAGTACGACCAATTAAAAAAACCGACAGAATGTGCTTAGAACATTTCGCGTTTTGTCGTGTTGGAGAAGTGAAGGTGTCCGTCATTATTGGATTGTACTGACAAGCGCCCGGCTGAGGACGATTATCGACCAGGCAAAATAACAATCCGTCGCTGGATTTGCTGACCTTGTTGGCGACGTAAAAGATAAGGACAACTAAGATCATGAAAATAGACGAACCGACCGGATCGGACCCATCTGAAATACCTATCGCCTTGCTTCCAGCGCAAGCCAAAACCGCCAAAGGAGTGTTGATGTCAAAGCCCGTTCCATGACGGCTTTGCATCCCGCGCTGACGTGATCGTCAGCGTAAAACCTTAGAACGATAGTCTCGCATTTTGACGCACACGCTCTGCGTGTGCTTGATGAAGGGAACCTAATGTCATTTGCAAATGTGAACGTCTCTGCATCCGATGTGCAGATAGACGCGGTGATAAAGAAAGATGTTTTCGATGATGAAAGGGTAATTAGCCCGACAGACGCGATACCACCGGCAGTGCCACCGGACTCCAATTCGTTACTAATTTCGTCGATTGGACCGAACCCAGGCATAGCACAAGTTTCGTCGTTTCGGTCGTTAATGTCGTTCGATGAAACGATTCCCGGCCCGCTCGCTGCCGACGCATTTTACGGCTTGCCTGGGGAAATCGTGGGGACAATAGAGCCCCACACCGAAGCCGCTCCAGCGGCACTGCTTATACAACTGCTGGTCACTTTTGGCAATCTCGCGGGCCGGTCGGCGCACTTCGTGGCTGAAGGTGACCGCCATTATCCAAACCTCTTTGCGGTGCTGGTAGGCGCTACCTCAAAGGGACGCAAGGGAAGCTCTTGGGGCCATATTAAGAGCCTGATGGAACAAGTTGAGCCGTTGACGGGCAGGATACAGTCCGGCTTATCGAGTGGCGAAGGTCTAATCTTTGCCGTTCGTGACAATAACCATCACAACGGCGACCTCGGGCAGGATGATAAGCGGCTGCTCGTTATGGAGCCAGAGTTTGCCTCCGTTTTAAAAAATTCGAGTCGCGAGGGAAACATCCTGTCCGCCACTGTCCGCCAAGCATGGGACAGCGGTGACCTGAGAATCCTGACTAAGAACTCGCCTTTGCACGCCACGGCTGCCCACATCTCCATCATCGGCCATATAACAAAAGAGGAATTACGTCGCTATATGAACGCGACTGAAACGGCCAACGGGTTCGCTAATAGATTTGTTTGGGTGTTCGTCCAGAGGTCCAAGCTGCTGCCCGAGGGCGGATCGCCTGATCCACAAACCATAAGAGAGCTTGCTGGGCGCTTGAAAGATGCGCTCTCGTTTGCCAAGACAGTCGTTGAAGTAAAACGAGACGACGCGGCACGCGAGGTGTGGATTGCGGTCTACCCGCAGTTGTCCGAAGGCAAACTGGGAATGTTTGGCGCAACTACATCACGCGGGGAAGCACAGGTAATGCGATTGGCCCTCGTTTATGCGCTGATGGACCAATCTTCAGTAATTAGGCGAGAGCACCTAGCAGCAGCTTTGGCCGTTTGGAAACTCAACGAAGACTCCGCCCGATGGGTTTTTGGGAATGCGATTGGCGACCCGGTTGCCGATGAGATTTTGGCGGCGCTCCGAAACACCTCATCAGGTATGACGAGAACTGAGATCCGCGATCTATTCAAGAGGAACAAGACCGCCGAGCAAATCGAAAGATCCCTGCAATTGCTACTCGAAATGAACTTAGCCAAACGCTACGACGAGAACACCGGTGGCAGGCCAACTGAGCGCTGGTTTGCGTTCACATTACCGTTTCCGACGACGCTCAGCAAAAACTAGGTGAACAGCTATCAATTCTGAACGTACGACAAAAACGACCAATACGACCAAACTCGGGTTGGGCTTAATGCACTATTGCCAAAGCGTACGACAAAAACGACAGAACTTCCGGCGACTGGATGTGGGTCAACCATCCAGGCCGCGAAAGCCTGAAAGAACATGGGCGTTGCTCATCATAAAAAGGTCGAGAGCGCCGTCGTTTGACCGTCGGGCGGTCAGGCGGGGGAATGAGCGTCCGCATTTTGATGAAGCTACTGCCGAACACCTTTTGCTCGGCAGTTAAACAATAACCAATAACCGTCGCGATACTTGCGACGTTCAACATAGGAAACGAAAACGTGAGAGCGTTCATTACGAAAGATCCGATGATTCAAACGACTCCCCCTTGAAGTCGCAGAAGTCTTGCTGGCGAAAGGGACCAGGTACACGAAGTTTGGTGGCGGCGAAGATTTGATCGCCAACGGCAAAGACTGGCACTCGGTCGCCAATCATTCATTTAAGTTTGTTGACGACGGAAGGCTTTTGCCCAGCGGTAGTCCCGATAACCGGACCCAATGTATGTGGTCGGAGCCGGACGGAAGTGCGATCATGACGCGAATCACGTCAATCGTGGGCCTGAAGACTGGCAGAGCAAAGCTCGTGGCGTAAACAAAAGTCGCCCGCCCCTTCTTGCAAAGTCGGAAAGGGCGATCAACGAAACGAAACCGGTGCATAGGTAAAAAACGAAAACAAGGTCGTGATTTGTCAGATTGCGGCGACCTTCATAAAAAAACAACGAGGCTAAAAGCGATGAGTGTTCCATCCCTGCAGAGTGTCTATTCCGGCCAGAAATTGATGCGAGATCATCCCGAGGTAATGACACAACAAGAGGCTGCTACCTATTTGCGAGTGAAGGTGAGAACCCTTCGAGGTTGGCGGGCGCGTGGACATGGTCCGTCATACATTCGCATATATGGGCGACCCCGCTATCGCAAGGTGGATCTCGATCAGTGGCTGAGTGATCTCACGGTCATTATGTGAGCAAGACCTGCGTGCTATACTCCGCCAATCCTCGGCAAAAGGATAAATTCACAATCTGGAGAAGACAGGATGCCCACAAAGCATATCAATGGCGTCTATTACATTGACACCGAAATAAATGGCATTCGCGTTCGGAAGAGCCTCAAGACGAAAAACAAGGTTGAGGCTGACAAACGCGAACGCAAAATACTAGACCCCCTCATTACTCAGGCGCTGCAGCGCGAGGTTGGTATCGAGCCGGAGCCCATCGCGATTGGCGTAGCACCTCGACTGAAAACATTCTATACGGACACATTCATCCCATGGGCGGAGGATGAGTACAAGAAGCGCCAGCGCACTTTGCGTGCGATCAAGGAACGCATGGCATTGGTGCTGACTTTTGACGAATTAGCGAATGCACGATTGGATAATATCAGTGAGCGTACGTTGGATCGTTTTAAGGCGAGCTTAACTACGCGCAATTATGCGGGCCGCACAATCAACCACGCAATGGGAGTAATTCGGCGCGTTCTCCGTGTAGGTCGCCGGTGGAGTAAAAGTGCAGGATATAGAGTTCACCTCCCAGAATTTCCGTCGCGAGCAGATGAGAAGAAGCACACGCGTGTTGTTACCGCCGAAGAGGAGGGGCTGTACGTCGGAAAATGCCCAACCCACTTGCACCGTGTTTTCTTTAAGCTTCTCATCGACACTGGCATGGAGCCAGGGGCTGCCGCGCAGGCTCGATGGGAGCACGTCCACTTCGATGGTAATGAAAACTACCCGAATGGGTGGATCTATGACCCACAGGAGAAAACTGAATATCGGCAGCGCGACATTCCTCTGACGCTCCAAGTTCGCCAAACACTCCGCGAATGGTGGTTGGAGCAGGGGCGGCCAGCTTCGGGTTGGCTCTTTCCGTCGGACATAAAGGAAGGCGATCATCGTCCCTTATGGTCGTTTCACACGACGCACAAGCGCATATTCGGCAAGGGTCTTCGGCAGGATCGCGGCAAGGGTAAGCGAAAGTTTCCGCACCGTCAGAAGGAATATGGTTTGAAATTACCCAACGGAGACCGTGTTCCGTACTTCCGCCTTTACGACCTTCGCCACACATTCCTGACCCGCCTTGGAGAAGAGGGCGTAAGTGAGATCGAGTTGATGCACATTGCGGGCTGGTCCACAACTCGCATGGCTTCGACTTATGTGCATCCTTCAAAGCGGCGATTATCGCGGGCAATTGAAAAGTTGGATCGAGCGGTTGCTGCGGATTGATTGGAGGTTGTCAAAATGATAAAGGCCGGAGCATACCTGCGTCCGGCCTTTTTTGTTTTGTGGGCGGCATTGAAGCTCCTCGGCAAAAGAACGTCAACCTGGAGTTAACCAAAATGGCCCCCCGACCGCCCACAAAATGACCCCATTAGATCCCCCATTACCCGAGTCTGGAGGCTTTACCTACGATCTCTCCCATTCCGATAAAGCCCGGATTATCCAACGGTTGCGAAACGGGGTCGACGAGACTCGAACTCGCGACCTCCTGCGTGACAGGCAGGCGTTCTAACCAACTGAACTACGACCCCGAGGACAAACAGAAATCATACACGAGTTTGGAGGACAAAAAAATCGGGGCGGTGAGAATTCCGCCCCGATTGGCTTTCGACCTAACAGAAAGGAAACTACTGCACACCTTCCCGGCGTTTCAACTTTGGCCGATCGTCATCGCTTGGGGATGAATCGTCGGGATTCGTGGAATCTGCCGGTTTCGTTTCCGGCTGGCTGCTGCTGGGGTTCCTCTTCAGCGTGGGCTTGCCGCCGCCGTCATCGTCAGAGCTATTGGGATCCGGCCGCTGCGTTTTGCGGCGCAAGCTGGGCTTGTTGGATTCCTCGGAGTCGGGCCGCCGGTTTTCAATTTGTGCGAGCTGACCCTTGATGTTGTTGAATTCCGAAGTCGTGACGATGTACTGCTCCCGGTCGGGAAGAATCAGTTCAATATTCTTCTTTTCCATTTCGATGCGGTCGCCCGTCGGTGGATGCGTGCTGAACAGCTTGGAGACGCTTCCAGGCCTTGCGCTCTCCTTGGCTTGAAGTTTTTCGAAGAAGCTGACGGCGGCGCCCGGATCGTATCCGGTCTTGTACATGTACTGCAAACCGAGGTAGTCCGCCTCCGCTTCGTCCCTTCGGGAGAACTGGAGGAAGCTTATCGGGATGATGAGTCCCGCGGCCTGACGGATCGCAAAGCCGCCAACACCGCCCATGAAGATCAGCGGAATTGAAGCGAACTGGATCAGCTGACCTTTCGACTCGTTTTCCGTTCCGTGACGAGCGCAAACATGCGCAGTCTCGTGCGCCATGACACCGGCCAGTTCTGCTTCCTCATCTGCTGCGAGAATCAAACCACTGTTGACGTAGAAGAACCCGCCGGGAAGGGCAAACGCATTGATCTCGTCCGATTCCACGACTTTGATCGTGAATGGAACCTTACAATCCGAGTTACGGACGATGTTTTGCCCGACGCGGTTGACGTACTCATTGACCGCCGGATCGCTGACCAGCTTCACCTGGCGCTCGATCTCGGCCGAGAGTTGGCGGCCCAGCGCGATTTCCTTCTCGAGCGAAATGAAATTGATGCTGCCCTTGTTGATGTCGCGGGTTCCGATGTTATCGATGTCGGCGTTCTTGGGTTTCTTGCCCTTGCTCTTGTCCTGATCTTTGTCCTTGTCCTTGTCCTTGTCTTTGCTCTTCTTATCCTTCGAGTCCTTAACCGCGTCCTTAACGGAGTCGGATTTGCTGGAATCGGACTTGGTGGACGTAGTCTGGCTGTCGCTTTGATTCTGCGCCAGGAGGTTGAAGGGAAGTGCAATCAGGAGGGCCAGGAAAAGCATGAATCCCATTCGAACTACCTTGTGGTTCATTGTGGTGTTCTCCAGCTTCATTGTGACGACGGTCCTAAAATGTGTCAAGGCATTTGACGCCTGCTTTGCCATTAGGCATCAATCTTTTCATCTTTTTACATCAACCGTGGAGCGGCCGTTTTAGACCGATGCGACCGGCATGTTGACGATGTCGTCCACACTCATGGCCTCTTTGACGATGAACGGCTCGGCGTAATTCACGCCCATCAGGTGGCCGAAGTACTTGCACTGCGTCGTGATGCGGTCGATAAGCTTGCCCCATGCGGGGTAAAGCTCTGTGATATCACGAAGATTGCCCGAGAATTGCGACGCGAAGCAATTGATTGCGGCGAGTTTTCGCTCCCACTGTGGGCTGATATCGACCAGGAACGAGGGCTTTACTTCCCAATACATCGAGGCGTAGAGGATCTTTTGCGGACGGTGAGGCTGGCCGCCAATGGGCAATTGCTTCAGGCCGGCGGCGTAGCAAGCTTCATAACCAAGCGTTGCCGCGGTGTAGTGATCGGGGTGACGGCCTTCCCAGTAGGGCAGGATCACGGTCTTCGGCCGCGCTTCCCTTATTTTCTCCGCGAGAGCATGCCGGTTTTCGATGGATGCCGTCAGGCGCGAGTCGCCGAAGTTCAGGCGTTCGCGGCAGGCTGCGCCGATCGCAACTCGGGCTGCTTCAGCCTCTTGTGCCCGGAGTTCGGGTGTACCTCGAGTTCCCATTTCGCCGTGCGTGAGGTCGAGAATGCCCGCCGAATAGCCCTGGTCGATCATTTTAATCAGCGTGCCCGCGCACGTGAGTTCGACATCGTCGGGATGCGCGGCAATCGTCAAAACATCTACGTTTTCCACAACCTCTTCACCTTCTCTTCAAGTTCGGCCTCGTCGACATGGTACTTGAAAGCCTTGTTGCCGTTAACGCACACGACCGGAATTTGTTCGCCGTATTCTCTTTCAAGCGCCGGATCGCTTTCGATATCAATCACGCGAAGGACAAATGCGAATCGCCGCTGGACACGCTCAATCACCGCTTTTGCCTCGTCGCACAAATGACAGCCGGGCCGGGAATAGATGTCGATTTGGATCATAAAGTCTGGCATTTCGGACTGACGGTAGCGTACGTCAGGAACCACAAAGACACAGAGACACAAAGAATATGCGGCTTTTCTTTGTGTCTCTGTGTCTTTGTGGTTCCTGACATAGGTTACAGTAAGTCCGAAATGCAGTGCTTAGGAAGGGAGCCCTCGAAAGAATCTGTTGGCCCGTCCCACATCCCGCGCGATCTGGGCCAGAAGTTCGCCGGGGGACTCGAATTTCCTTTCATCTCGTAAACGATAAAGCAACTCCAGGCGCGCGGCCGCCGCATCCGGCGGCACTGTGTCATCCAGGACGAACGTTTCAATCGTCAGATCGGATTCGTTGAACGTTGGACGAACGCCGATGTTCGTCACGGCGTTCAGGAAGGGACCGCCGTCGAGCGAGATTCGTGAGACGTAAACGCCATTCTTCGGGATCAGCTCGTTGGCCGTCGCCAGATTCAGAGTCGGAACCTTCATGGCGCGGCCGCGGCCGGCGCCCGAAACGAGTTTTCCTTCGAGTTCGATCCAGCGTCCGAGCAGACGGCAGGCGCGAGAGACTTTGCCCGTACCGGAAAGCTCGCGAATGCGCGAGCTGCTGACGATCGTCCCACGAACGCGAACAGGTGGAACTTCGATGATTTCCAGCTTCGAACTGAATTCGCGCAGAGTCTGAATGGTTCCGCGCTGTCGATATCCAAAATTGAAATTGGCGCCGAGGCAAATCGAACGCGCCTTCATACCATCGATCAGGTATTGCTGGATGAATTCTTCGGGCGACAACCGCGAAAATGCGTCATCGAAACGCGCAACGAAAAGGATGTCGATGCCTACATCCTCGATGAGGCGGATTTTCTGACCCAGCGTGCTGATCAACCGCGGCGCGCGGCCGGGTGCGAGAAAGCGGATGGGATGCGGTTCAAATGTCATCGCAACGGCCTGAAGGCCGAGTTCGCGCGCGCGCCGCACAACGGTCTTTAGAATTTCACGATGTCCGAGGTGAAGGCCGTCGAAGTTGCCGATGCTGACAACGGCAGAGTGCGAGACATCCGCATCCGCGAGTGAGGTAGCGACTTTCATCAACGTATGAATTTAGCACAGCCGATATAATGAATTTGTGACTGGAGAGAGATTCGAGAAGCTCGTCGAAATCATGGCGACCTTGCGAGGTCCGGATGGCTGCCCCTGGGACAAGGAGCAGGACTTCAATACGCTCAAACCGATGCTCGTCGAGGAAGTCTATGAGGTCCTCGAGGCTATCGAGAACAACGATTTCGATGGTTTGTCTGAGGAACTGGGAGACCTTCTGCTTCACATCGTATTCCAGGCACAGCTTGGAAAGGAGGCGGGACAGTTCGATATCGACACGGTGATCCGGAAAATCTCGGACAAACTGGTGCGCCGGCATCCCCACGTCTTCGGAAATGAGTCCGCATCGACATCGGAAGAGGTCAGCAGGAATTGGGACGCGATCAAAGCGCAGGAAAAGGCCGAGAAGCTGAAAGACGGGACGCCGGAGCGGCGATCGCGGCTTGACGGCATTCCCGGCAAACTCCCGGCGCTTCATGAAGCCCACCAGATATCCTCTCGCGCCGTGCGCGCCGGGTTCGACTGGCCGGACGTCGAAGGCGTTTTTGAGAAGCTGCAGGAGGAAGTGCTCGAGCTGAAGGAAGTCATCTCCGCCGGAGGCGGGGAAGGACAACGCGAAAGACTCGAGGATGAAATCGGCGACATGTTCTTCTGCATCGTCAACATCGCGCGCTTTCTGAAGATCGATTCGGAGTCCGCCCTGAAGCGCACCAATCGGAAATTCAAAACGCGATTCCAGTACATGGAGGGCGAACTCGCCCGTCAGGGCAAGAGCCTGGAAGAGACGTCTCTGGCAGAAATGGAAGCCTTGTGGCAGAAAGCAAAAACGCAAAGATAGTCCTCTCCTATTTAAGAGGTGTGCGCGACCCCCTGCCGCCTACGGCGGCCGTCCCCCTTTGTAAGGGGGACAATAAACCCAGCAACATCAATGAGTGCATTCTCCCCCTTGAAAAGGGGGAGAGCCGCCGTAGGCGGCAGGGGGTCGTGGACGCCGAATTTTTGTGCAAAGCCCTTCCTGACTTCGGAGGGAATTGAACGCCATTACTATCGCCGTCCCCTGGTCCATCACCGTAATTTGGAAATCTTGACATGACCATTCGTCCGCTGACTGAATTCT
>Ga0207099_1118_pt1 | contig 14107 bp, 14 predicted proteins | sample Alteio_BWMinHeat_85_FD_153521 | JGI IMG/M metagenome (GOLD analysis project Ga0207099, IMG submission 153521) | Enriched cells from forest soil in Barre Woods Harvard Forest LTER site, Petersham, Massachusetts, United States -... | ecosystem: Environmental > Terrestrial > Soil > Temperate forest >... | reverse complement strand
TCGATGTACCATTCAAATAATTATTATCAAAATGATATTTATTCGGTTACCCATGGTCATTTTGGTGAATTTGTTTTATGGAGTAGTTTAAATTGCTCTGGCGCATCAAGTACGTTTGTGAAGGATGCGGGTAATTTAGGATACCATCAGTTTTTTACTATTATTGAAAAAGATGTAACAGGAACCAATTTCTATCATTTCGCAACCGGCATTGCTACCACTAGCATGAGTCAAATGTATTTAAGCAATATTGATGCACTCAAAGCCTTTATTCGTTATTTTAAAAATACTGCAGAAACTGCGAAAGAATTATCCTCTTGGTGTGATATTAAATTTAAAATTGAAAATAATCATGCCGATATTGAATTGCCATCCGATCAAATGATTATTTCAAATGATGTTAATCGTAATGAATTTTTTAATGAAATAGGCGTTGAAAATAAATTTTCTCAATTATCACCCCAACAATTAAAATGTTTTTCCCTTTTAGTAAAAGGGGCGTGCATCAAACAAATTGCTTCAGAATTAAATTTAACTTATCGCACGGTTGAACATTATCTTGGACATACAAGAGCGAAATTAAAATGCCGCAGTACAAAAGAATTAATTGCACGGTATGCGAGTCAAATTAATTAAATTGTAAAAACACGATTCAACTAGGGGCTGTTGACATTTCACATCGGCAGCCACATATAACCACATCCCAATGCTACCATTGATTCATAATTTCTTTTCAATTTATCATATCTTGTTGCAATAGCGCGAAAATGTTTAAGCCGCGCAAAAACATTTTCAACCAAATGTCTGTATTTATATAAGCACCAATCCATATCTGCATTTCCTGTTCTTGAATTACTTTTTCTGGGAATAATTGGTATTGATAGATTTTTTTTGAATGGATTCTCGTACCTTTTCGCTGTCGTAACCTTTATCTGCAATTTTGTAATCTGATGGCGGAAGTTTTTCAATAAATTCAGGCGCTGCTTTACAATCATGTACTTCTCCACCAGTAATTAAAAAATCAATTGGTAATCCAAAACCATCAACTGCCATGTGTATTTTTGTCGTATTTCCGCCCCTGGATTTCCCAATCGCCTCATTTTTTTTGCTTGCAGTACCAGCGCTATGCTGATGTGCGCGCACAATACTGCCATCAATAAATTCCCATTCAAGATCTGGATCTTGAGCAAGTGATTTGAAAATTTTTACCAACTTATCTTTCAAAGACCAGCGATTAAATTTTTTATAAATTGAATTCCATTGTCCAAATTTTGGTGATAGGTCGCGCCAAGGACACCCGACTCGCATACGATACAACATTCCTTCAACCATTATTCTCAGTTTGGGCTTGTCATAAATCCCGTGTTGACGCATTATTATCCTTAACTTCGACCAGTACTCATCAGTGAGCATTCGTCGGGTCATTACAAACTCGTTTTATTGTTTTGTAGGAAAACCAATTCTACGAGTTTGTTCTTTTAAATCAATTTATTATAACGAAATGTCAACAGCCCCTAGTGAATTACATAAAAATAATTTCTCTGGGGAGATGCGCTAATGAAACATATTGATTTGACGCAGCACCATTCTATTACCAGCACAGAAGCGATCAGTAAAATTATTAAACTGCTATCAGATGCTTTTAAGGTCAAACATTTTCGCTATTTAAAACTATATACCGATGGTTCTAGGTTGTTACTCTCTAATGATCCTGATTGCATTAGGTTCATGTATGAAGAAGGAAGATATAAACAAATGTGGTTTGATGGTGAACAGCCTGAATTGTTGCGTGAAGGTTGGCATAGTTGGGATGCATTGAAAAATATCAATACTGATAAAAGCGCCTTAGAGAAAGAAATTAATCATCTATTTAATCTTTATCATGGAATGTGTTTTATTAAGCGCGGACAATCTTTTTTTGAAATATATACTTTTGATACTTCAACACCAGAAATTTATTCTGCCGATAAACATTTACTACAACATTTTATTTTGTATTTTAAAGAACAGGGTAAAAAAATTATTGCAGCTGCGGAACATGAAAAAATTGAAATTCTGCTGAAAAAACCACTTTTTGAAGGAAATAATTACACACACTTTGACGAATTAAGTGACTTTATGAAAAACACTCAACTAAGTCGTTATTACTTAGGTGGAAAATATGACGATCGATATTTAACACAAAAACAAATGCAATGTGTTTACTGGCTTGTTCAAGGAAAAACTTTTCAACAAATAGGAACGCTTGTAGGCATACAGCCAAAAACAGTTGATCATTATATTCAAGCTGCTAAGAAAAAATTAAATTGCAGAAACGGGATTCAACTCGCTAAAGCCATTTTAGAATCTGATGTTTTGTCTTCGTGTGAAATTCAGAATCAGATTCGTCACTAATATTAGCGGCGAAAAAAATGATCAGTGTGTTAATAGATCAATGAGCGCCGCCGTCTACAAATGAACCAACAACATGCGTTATTTTTTTGCAATATTGACATTAATATTGTAAGTTGAACCTACAATATTAGCCGTGCATGTTGCATTTAGATTACCCCATCCAGTGCAAGAATTATTGTCACCGCCCGCATTAACAGCTGTGTCTATTTCAAATGAATTGACATTGCTGGTATATGAGATTGTACCATTAAGATCAACCCATGCTTGGAAGTATGCGTTTGGCATTACGACACTAAATGTATACTCAGACAATCCTGTTGGAATCGAAACTTCGAAGCCATTTCCAGGCGATGTTCTATTAGAATCGATTGTATAAAACCACGGGATTGGTGCACCGGTATTATTAAGTACGTGATATTGTATTGCGGTAATCAAGGGATCTGCACCAGCTGTCGAACCACTATTCGCAAACGATAATGCAGCAAAAAATATAGACCCAATGGAGAATAAAAAAATCAATATTTTTTTCATGTTATTTTCCTCTAATATTACTTCGGCGTGAATTATGGTGTGATGCACTAAAATTTACAATAGGGGGAAATCCCCCTATTGCATCAATCGCTCAATCCCTACAAAATTGCACAAAAATTATCAAAGCAATATGTTAAATAAATATGCCAAATCAAAATAATCGCGCTACAACAGAAAATGATCCTATGCATGACGTGTTGCACTCTGCAGAAATTGCCGCAAAAAGTGCTGCGGAAACGCTGCATCACGTTCACACTGCCGGAGCGCACCTTGCAGCAAAAAATCTTAATAGGGTCAGTACCGCGTTTGAGCTTTTCTCTGGCGCCCATGAAATTAGTGAAAGTGATGAAAAAATAAATACTGCTGCACATTTAGCAGCTCGTATGACAGGTGCAGAAGTAGGTGCGGAAGTAGGTAGCATGATCGGAGTGCCACTCGCTGCAGCGACAGCATCAACTGGATTTTTAGCACCAGCAGCGCCTTTTGTATTTGCAGGGAGTGTAGCGGCAGGCATAACAACAGGAGATTATATTGGTGATAAAACCTGGGAATTTTTTGATTCAAATTTAGATCATGCCGCCATTCCCGAAGACCAGCGCTATGTCGGTGCTTTTATGCAACAAATTGCACCTCAAATTCCACTCGTTAATCATTATATTCGCACATTGGCAGACAATATTTTGTCGACCGAAAAACAAGCCAAACTGCGATCCATTATTTCAGAAAAAGTAATGAACGCTTTTCATGAAACACTCACTGAACATTCACACCAAGAAAAATCATCATTATCGACGAAAAATGAAATTAATTTATTGTATTGGATGGCTGAAAAATACGGGCCATATTTACGCACCGTTAATTTACAAACCATTCACCTAATGGCTGATGCTACACGACTTCATGTGAAGCCCACTGATCACGATGCAAAAATAAAACTGGATCGCGTCTCTCAAAAAACAAGTCAATTACAAATTACACCCGATAAAATTAGCGGTGCTTTAAAAAAAATATTTAAAGAATCTACAGATCTCGAATCATTTCTGCTGGCTATTAAAGAACACGCAGGTCATTTCAGTGAAGCGGATCAATTATTATTACACAACGCAGAATTGTTTTCACACTATCAAAACACTACTTTTTTAGAAGCGCAATTAACTACCCTAAAACAAACCCATAATGCAGTAACACGAAATCGAATTATTGCTTCATTGAATGCGGCCGGTGAATTTGGCAATAATATGGGAAGATTATTGGAATCATTCGGGTGTGATGATCTGTCAAAAGGCTTTTCTGCTGTTGGAATAGGGCTTCAAAGTATTTCAGAATTTTCAAAACTCACCTTGCAAATTTCTGATGGTATAAACACATTTTCAGATGGATTGCAGGCAATCCTTTCCATCAACAATCTCATTGGATTTGCTGCAAATATTGTTGGATTATTTAAGAAAAAAAGCGATTCAAGCGTTAAAATTATGCAAGCCTTGCAATTTATATTCAATTATATTGCAAGAGAATTTCAGGAGCTCAAACAATTTCTGACTGGGTTTCGAAAAGAATTATATGAACGACTCTCATTATATTTTGATGAAATTATTCAAGAATTAAATCACGTTAAATCGCACGGCAATTTTCATGCCGGGCTGATGCATGCTGGCATTGATTCGCTGCTTGATTTTTCGCAAAAAAATATTTTGGCACAAGCAAAACGATATTCGGATGATCCAACATTATTAGAAAAATTATCCGCTGAACGTTTACTGGAATTGCTACCACAACTTGAAACGGTGATTGAGGCATCAAGCGAGGCTTATCAATCAGGTTATGCGTTATGCGATTCACAACGAGCCAGTGGCATTGCAACAGATCAGGTTATCTCGGAGATTTTCCGTGATCGTGGAAAATTGTTTGGTTATATTGCAGCGTGCATTGCAACAGAAAAAACACCGATGATTAATCCTTATATATGGCAAGCAAGCGTATTGGCCTATTTACCATTGCTAATTTCTCCGCGGTCACACGCTGAATTAGATCGCAATCTTGAAAAATTAAAATTGTTTGCTTATCAAGGTGAGTTATTTTTAAATTTTACAAAACAAGTACAGAGTAAATTATTATTGCAAACGCTGTTTCAAGAGAGCAATGTATTATTAAATCAAATGATGGCCTTGGTACAATATCCTTTAGAAATAACAAATAAAATAGCGCCTGCAAATTCTGAAGAAATTCAGTATACGAATAGTGAAGAAGCAGTTCAGCTTTATCGTACTGCAAAGATTGCTTATCGCTGTGATTTGCGGTACGGATTCCAAATATGTGCTTTTGAAAGGCTTATTCCAGAAGTTTTTAAACGATTGTATCGCATGGGTGTGGGTAATTTTTTGATGCGAGGTGTGTTCGGTAATTGTCGCGAAACAAGTCCCATCCCTGCATTTTATAATAGCCAATATAGACCCCCCACCCCTGAATCATCTGATTGGCAACCACTTGAAGTCACCTATCAATATCCTAATGGTAATGAAGTACAGGTATTTTCAGTAAAAAAAATCTGGAATATTTACCATCACGTTTGGGAATGTTTATTTCCTTTGCCAGACCCTCATCTCATTGGAAGCGCAGAACAATTTTTTCAATCGCTTGTGAATACACGACTCACATTATCTCAGCAAAAACTAGAAAATACAGAAGAAAATTTCAATCTGTGGGAAAAACAACTCAGTGATAAAGTCGCACAAATTAAAATAATAATTTATGCGATGCGATTCCAGGTGGATTTAGTGCATGCTATTCCCGCTATTGCATTTCCTGATTCAAAGCAGATTGCACAATTGTTTCGTCAAGAAATTCAAAATGTTCAAACCTATGGCGTATTACCTGATTTTCAAAGTTTTACAGCCGTATTGCAAAATTTCTCTCAGACATTGATGAGCATACAAGAATCGATTGAAAAAAATAATCATTCATTTCCAGAAGAATCGGTAATTGTGTCAGATACGTTAGGAAAAATTGATGCGATACGATCAGATTTACGGTTATGGCAAAAAAATACTGTCATTAAAATACCTGATATTCAAACAGAAAATCACATTATTCCAAAAGTAACACCGAGCGATTTTGGTTTAACCGTAGCACTATGGGATCCCAAAGCATGGCATTGCGATAAAACAGAAAATCCTTTTGTATATACCTGTTATCAACGCGCTTTTCCAAAAAATATATTCTCATGCCTTAAAAGTGATAATCAGATTTATTGTTTTCCGAAGGAATTGCCATGGCTTAACGTGGCTTACGCAGCACTTTTTGAAACAAGTTTTGCAGTGTTGCCTGCAGCCATGAGCGATACTTTACATTTAACGGGTTTAATACAACGAAAATCCGCGGCAATAGTAAAGTGCATCATGCAATTGATGATTTTTGGCTGCTTATTTTTGTTAAGTCAACAATCATTGAGTACGATGGCATTAAGAATGCTAGTGGGATACCTGATGTATCAAGTTGCACGCTCGTGGGGTTGCAATCATGAAGCGGCATCTGTTGTGAATGTTGTCATTTCTGTCCTGATGACAGATCGTGCAATCACGAAAGAAGATATGTATTCAACGATGATCTGTTATGGAGCAGGACGTGCTGGTTTATTTGCGGAACGCAATGTAGCGCGCTTGATTGAATCAAAACAAAATAATAAAAATGGGGAAGGATTACGAGGTGATTTTTTTGGGTTTCGATGATAATAATGTTATGACATTAAGCTACAGGATTTTGATTTTAATTTACAAGAAGCGTTGAAAGTACGACAGAACGCTTCTCTTATTTCTACTGCGGCACAATATGGCGTTCCCTTCGCAAAGGATTTTGCACGTCTTTCAATAGTGAGCAATGTCAGTATTGCTGGTCGTCTACCCGTTGTGGATCTTGCAATAACAAGTGCTGCGAAATATTTTTCGATCAATAAAAAGCAGTTTCAACAAATGAAAAAACTATTATCTTCTTGGGATTTAGGATTATCAGGAGTGGAATTGCTAGAAAAAGAAACTAATTTTTCAAATGGTTCTCAAAAAATTTGGCTGCCGATAGGTCTGCATAAAAGCAACAAGAAAGAATATAAGTTGTTATTTTCAGATGAATCAAATGGTACGCGCGCTGCATTTTGTTTGCTTGCGTTACTTTTGCCTGTTTTAGAAAAAGGTGGTGTTGCCATTATTGACGAGCTTGAAAATGATTTACATCCGCATATGTTAGAGCCGATTTTAGATTTATTTGCAAATCCAAAAACCAATCCGCATCATGCCCAATTATTATTTTCTTGCCATGCTGCTGAAATATTGAATTTGGTTCATAAATCTCAAATCATGCTGGTGCAGAAAAATGATCATTGCGAAAGTACTGCTTGTCGATTGGATGCAGTAGAGGGTATTCGCAGCGATGATAATTTTTATGCGAAATATATGGCTGGTCACTATGGTGCAATTCCCAATATCTGAGAAAAATAATGTCGAAATGGAAAGCAAAAGAAACGTTGTTAATTGTGGGTGAGGGTTATAGTGAAGTCGCTTTTTTAAATCATGTAAAACAACTTTTTTCAGAACGCGTTGATGGTAGGCAAATTAAAATAAAAAACGCAAAGGGGAAGGGTGCCAAACACGTGATTGATTGGACGATTCGCCAAACCTTTAATGCTGATTATGACAGAGTGGCCGTTGTATTCGATACCGATACGACCTGATACTGATAACATTTTGGTTTATTTTTTGAAGAATGTATATCGATATCAGGTTCATAATTTCAGGTTTTACCTGATTTTTAGTAGCAATTATTGTAGTAGAGTCACCGCATTAAATATTTCTAATGATAATTTTTAGTATTAAGTTATGCCTATAAATCAAGAAAAATTTCCTTTCAATAAATTGTATACAGTATATGAACTGAATTGGCTAATCACCAGTTTTTTATTGCCAGAAGATCTTCTTTTTCTATCCAATGTTAGCAAAATATATTTTTTATTAGCACGTGAATTTATCGCTTCATTAGGTACAAGACCGCGCAATCAATATCTTGATGCGATGAAACATTTTAATTTCGATCATATTGAGCGAAATAAAGAAGTTTATGGCATGTTAAAAAAGCTAGTTAATCAATGGATAATTGGAGACTCAGAACAAACAGAAGTTTTATACCTGGAAATTTCCATCATTGATTTTTTTATGTTTTCTTTTCCTGTCCCCTTTTTAAATAAAGATATATTTTCTTTCAAACTCAATATTCCAGCAATACGCGATAAATATGTAACCACGAAGGAAAAAACAGATTTTATATTTAAGAGTATAGAATTCAGAGCAACAATGTTTGATTTTTGCTTTCGTCTCAAACAATTTTCAGAACAGCGTGATAAAAAATTAATGACAATTCAGAAAGATTTTCTGATAGTTGCGTTAATATTATGGTTTTTTTTGACCCCTCTTATTTTGTTGTGCGATTGCTTTTTGCAGCAATCTGAAGAGGATAGAACTATAGGTGACAAAATAAAAAGTCAACTTGTTATAACCAAGTACATATTAAGCTGTTATGTCAACATTCAATTTTTTATCCCGGTGTATCAAGTTTTATTATCATTATTATCACCACGAAGAATGCTTAATGAATTAGAAACGCATCATCAAAAAGAACTTCTAGTAAGGGTGAAAATGACAATAAATAACTCATTGCTATTAGCTTTCACTGGTAAAACAGACAACTTTAGAACCAGCATGGAAACAACAATACGTTCAAGAATGGAAAATGAAATAGCAGGGCAATATGGCGCTTTTTTTACTTCAATTTCGCTTTCACCAGCAGAAAATCAAGTAAAATCAACTTTTGAAAAAACTTCAGGTATTACCTGATTTATTTGAATGAAAAAAGCATATTATGTAAAATTTCCTTGAACAATTTTACAAAGAGGATTTTCAAAAATGAGAGTGGGGTTTTTTAATAGAATTAGAGGTAGACTTAATGATTGGCGTCCAGATCCGTTCCAACAGAATGAAATATTGCAATCTTTGCGTGAAAATACGCTCTCTTCACTAGATTTTTCCACCTTCAAATCACTGCATCCGTTTTTTAAAGATTTTTATCATCCATTTTTGGCAGCATTAAAATCCAATCATTCTCTTTTGCTTATACTGAATGCAGGGGCGATATTTAATGCAGAAGAGCTTTTGATCCTTAGTTTACTTTTAAAACGCAATCAAGATAATTTTGTAAGAAGTTCTGGTGAAACGTTTGAACAAAACCGCGGGGCAGAAGTAGGGGGGTCAGAACAAGCAAAAAATACACCTGCACCTATTGCAGCATTGATTGCAAATTGCTGGAAACAAGGTGCCAGAGCGCGACCAGAAAGTAGCGTTGTTGCACAAGATATCATGACTACTCAATCACCCGATAATCAAGTTGAGCAATCTGGGTATTCCTCATTTAGTCAGTGATATTAATATGAATATAAAAAAAATATAGGAAAATAAACGTTATGTTAAGAAGGACAAATTTTTTTCGTTTATTTCAATCGAATTTTTGTCGATCAAAAATGACCGTGGTTTTGGATATTGATGGAACACTAGCAACGCCCGGTAAAAAAATCGATAGTAAAACAATAAGATCTTCTGATGAAAAAATAGGAAAAATTATAATAGCAGCTGAACACGAACATCATCTTTATTCTTATGCTCCGCAATCAATAAGGTATCTTTATAATCAACCTGATGTCAGGGTGGTTTTTTTTAGCTCTGGGATAAAGGAACGTAATGACGAATTTGTTGAAAAATTATCAAAACTTGCAATCGGTAGTATGCCCGTTGGTATAACAATACTATCTCGTAACGATTTAATAGCAAGTAAAAAGAATAAGATTTATGCACTTGGTTACGGAGAGCATAAAAAAAATATCATGTTGGCTTTAAAGGGAGATTGTAAAATAGAAAATGCCGCTATCGTTGAAGATGATTGGTCATATGTGGATGCTGAACAAGAAAAAAATCTTATTTACAGTCCAGATCCAAGATTATTTTCTGAGTTTTGTATCGATGAGTATTTTGTAAGGCAAAATAAAATGCTATTTATTACGGGTGTTTTAGATATTTGCCTACTGAATTTTAGACGTGGGATACCGGTAACAAAAACATTGTCTCTTATGCCAAATATACTGCCGGATGGCATGGGTCGACCTTACAAACCCAATTACGATTTGCCTAAACAAAGAAAATTTTATGAGCACGGGCTATCGTGTTTAAAAACAGTTGACCCTAACGTTATTCTTAAAGAAACGTTTCCTGATGTTATTTGCCGTCAGGGTCGTTGAATAATTATTACAATACTATCATTAATTCGGAGAGTTTATCATGAGAAATTCTGATAAAAATGCAGCTATGCCAGAGCAAACAACTCACACCACCGTTAGATATAATTTATATGAAGTCATAGGTGATGGTGATTGTGGCTTTACAGCATTTGGAATCACACGCGAACAAGCAATTGCATTGTTAAAAGAAAATTGCAAAGATAAAGAAGTTGTTCATCTCATTACTCCCCTTGTAAAAGAAGCATTGGCACAAAATAAATTTCGTGAATATTGTAATATCCCGCTCATTATGCCCCTTACAAAAGAAGAGCTGCTTCGTCAACATGGTAATAATTCACAGTTTATTGCAGGCGCGGATGAAAAAGAGATTGACGATGATATTGCATATCAATGCGAGCATAACAAAAAAGAAATTATTTCCGATTATATTGCTTTTGATTTAGAAGAAAAATCAGTGGATTCAGGATTCGTCCACATGAAAATTTTGCGAATTCTAGCCTATATTCAAAAAATAAATCTTTATATATGGGAATTTGATAAAGACGGAAATTTAAAACCACGATCAAGAAATGGAATGGAGGATTGTGATTATAGTTATTTTGAATGTGAAGGTGCTGCAGAACGAAAAGATTTATTATATGTAGGGAATAATCATTTCAATAGCCTGTCTTTTGTTGATGAATCTGATCAACCAGTATTTCATTTACCTGCTAATGCGGTGATCGAAAAAGGTAATGTTTATCCGCTTGATATTGAAGAGAATGCTTTACCTGACACCAATACTCCATTTGATTTTGAAAATAGTCGTTTTTCTGAATGGTTTTCACCAACTGCTAAATTTGAAAGTCTCGAACGACCAGCCTCTATTGACGATAGAATCGAAAATTATGCAATACAAATATTTTCAAAAAAATGTAAATCGGTTGATCTTACAGATTTAAAAATTACAACTATTCATCTGCGTACAATTATGAACGCTATATCTACTCTCACGCCAGAAGGATTTGTTTTGAAATTAGAAAAAAATAATCTTGATGATAGTGCTGCAAAAGTGATTGCAAAATACCTGACATATAAAAATAAACATCAGTTGTATCACATTAATTATCCGAAAAATTTTACAATTTTACTTGGATTTAACGTGATTAGGGATGCTGGTGCAATCGCGATTGCAACTGCATTACGTCGAGAAAACAACCAATCAAAAATAACTATTGATCTCCAAAATAACATGCTTGGCACAGCGGGGTTCACAGCATTTTTGGATTTGTTAAAATCAGGCCAATTTCCAGAAGGCATAACGATTAATTTTGGTGAAGCATTTTTACTTGATGATGTGTTATGTAATAGTTTTATAACGGTGTTGAAATCAGCAGTTTGTCGGCAACGTCACGCAAACGTGTTATGCGGTAATCCTGAAATTCAGAAAATTTTTATAAAAAATACTAACCTTGTTCAAGAATCATCGCCACAGACAGGTTTTCCTGCATTATTCGCGCAAAAAGAGCGAAAGGCAGCTTTGCCAGCGCCATTAAAATCAAATGTGAGGGCTACAGTTCCGAAAGGTCAGAGAATTTAAAAGAAGTGTTCTATAAATCCAATTACTTTGCAGCAAAATAAATCACGTTCTTCTTGATTCCAGGGTTGAGCATGATCATTATAAATTTTAATGGCTGTTAATAAGTTGTATGAATTAAATCTGGGATTTTCAGTTGAGTATTTTCTAAATTCATTTTAAGTAAGTTATTTTAGGTTAGCATCGTAAGCTAATAAAAAAATCAGGTTGTACCTGAATTATATTTTTGATAAATGGCCTATTATCGATTAATTAAAAACCTTGGGGAATTTGAGAAAAAAATCAGATTTTACCTGATGTTTTTTGTATAAAAAAATATAATATGCATGCATGGTTAGTATTCAAGTCGTTCTGATATTTCATTTAGTATATTCCAATCTGACGCTGTCGCTCTCTTAACGGCAAACATTCTTCCTGAGTCTGCAGCATATAATGGTTTAGGGGGAGTTGGAGGATGGCGTAATGCACTATCAGAAGCATTAGCAAACTGTTGATATACTTCAAAATGATCACGTTGAGCAAAATACAAAAGTGCCTTTGTGAAATCTTCATCTTTTTCTTGCGTTGTATTATCGGCTATTTTTTCATTGTCAGATATTTTCTCTGAAATTAATACTTGAGCGGCATTTTGCATACGTTCAACGAGATCGAGCGAATTTATCCCCATTGCCATTGCAAACATTATTACAAACTGATCATTGGTTATCGTCGCTGATAATTTTAGTTCTCTTGGAATTGGCGGTTCGGCATTTTCTAATAAACTCTGAATTCTAACAGTATTATTTGGATTTCTGCCATCCACACCTAAGGTTAACATTGGTTTTTCTCTATATAGTGACACGCCGCCATATAAAGAATCTTTCTGTTTATTTGAAAATTTTATATTATGTATTCCTTGTTCTGTATAAGACATCAGATAATTATGTGGATCGTTAATAAAACTTTCATCCCCGGTATTTTCTAGCACCATTGCTGCTTGATAAGTTATTTCACCTGTTTTAACGTTAATTGCTGCCTCAGTCATTTTTTCACCGAGCGAGAGTTGCAAATTTTCAACTTTTTTGTCGCGTAAAATTGTTAATAAAATTTGAGAAACGTTGTCTTCTTTTTTAGTTTCACCGCTAACAAGGTACACAGATAAAATATTAATTATTCCAGAAAGAGACAACATATGATGAAGTGAAGAGGGTGATTCTGCTTCTGAAAGGTGCCCGCATACAGCAACATTCTTATCTAACCAATTTGTGCCATGGATAAGAATAATAATACACGTTGATGCATTATTAGAACCAACCCATTCGAATGGAGAATCTTCATCAGTAATGACTATTTTTCCTGGTAATGCGCATAACGCTTTTTTATAATCAAAAGGCATTTTTAACCTCACTTATTTAGTTGCAATTAACATATGAAATAAATTCCATGAGTGAGCCATCTGGATCACGAAAATAAACACTGGTACCGTGGCCGCGACTTCCAAATCGTGGAGTAGGGCCCACTTCAATTGCGATATTATGCTTTTTTAAATGTGCAACAGCATCTTCAATTGCATCTGCCCAAATAAAACATAAATCACTTCCGCCTGGCATGACAGGTAATTTTGCACAGGGTGAAGCAACCACATCGGGGCCATGACAATTTAGTTGCATATTTCCAAATCGATAAGCCCAACCGTTACCACGTTCAACTAATTCTGCACCCAGCACATCATGATAAAATGCATTTGAATTTTTCCAATTGCTTACATGAATAACGCAATGATTAAGTGAAATAGTTTTATTCATGCTTATTTTCTCCTTTGCTTCAGCTGTACGGGTCGCCCTGGATTATTTTATGATCTATTTTATCACTTGAAGGCTTTAAGTGCTTTTATGTTTCTCTATGGGACAGCCCTGCAACTTCAACACTTAATCCAATAACGGACTGTTATATCATTGTGCTGCAATATGAATCGCAATGCATTGAACCCCAAATCCTGCTGGGAGACACTACAATCAGAATTAATTATTTTTCGATAAATGCGCACAACATATTCCTCCAATTTCATCCACCACATGTGTCAAACCATACTTTATTGCAGTCGGCACAATTTCGTGTTGATGAGAACAGCGCAGTTTATTGGCGATACTTCTGATTTGAGATTGAATTGTTTTAATTGAACGGGCAAGTTGAATTGCAATTTCTGTAACGCCATTTCCGCAGAGCAAGTATTTGAATACCTCAAACTCACGTTTTGTTAAATATTCATTTGAAAAAAAATGGCCCAAGTAAAAAATATT
>Ga0207099_1136_pt1 | contig 14165 bp, 12 predicted proteins | sample Alteio_BWMinHeat_85_FD_153521 | JGI IMG/M metagenome (GOLD analysis project Ga0207099, IMG submission 153521) | Enriched cells from forest soil in Barre Woods Harvard Forest LTER site, Petersham, Massachusetts, United States -... | ecosystem: Environmental > Terrestrial > Soil > Temperate forest >... | reverse complement strand
AGTGTGGGATGCGTTGCGGGCAGTCGAGTACATCAATCTCAAAAACCCTTTTCATCATTTCGGCCCAAGTATAATTCCGGCCAAGCGCGCGAGGCGCCGAGTGCAGTGATGCCCGGCCAGGTGAGGCTTCAACGGATGCAGCGGGATCCGCAGCGGATGCCTCAGCGGGACAGGCCGGCACCGGAGATTCGATTCCCGATTCAGGCACGATCCGGAATCTCCATTTGGCGGCAGGCGCAAACAGCCCGGAATAGCGAACAAGGTGTGCTTTGGGAGCAGGCACCAGCGCCGCAAGTTTTTCCATCATTTCCAACGGTTCCATCACAATATGCGTCGTCCCGTCGCGCCACGGACGCTTGAAACGGTAGAGTAGGCGGCCATCATCGAGACGCTCGGAAGTTCGGCCACGTGCGAGGCACGCTACTGCAACAGGGTATTTCCGTTCCAACTACGGACCTTATGATCGCTTCCGCGGCCCTGGTCTATGACCTGACGATGGTGACGCACAACACCAACGACTACCAGAACATCCCCGGCCTGCGTCTGGCCGACTGGCTGATGCCATGAAAGCGCTAGAGCGATGTTAGAGCAATGGGTCATCGGTAAACTGAATCCCCTCAAGGTGGAAAAGCTCATCATTCTCGCTGATCCACAGCGAATGATCCGCGCCGGTGCGCAAGCGGTCGATGGCTGGGCCAGGGACAACGGCTTCACAGTTCTGTTTTGCAGCGGCAACCTCGCCCTGCGTGAGATGTACGAGAACCTGCGCAGCGACACATCGGCCAAGATCATTCTCGTGGACCGCACCCGTGAGAAAGCAAGGCTCCCTCTCTTCTATCCCGACCTCGAAACCCGTTGCAAACCGAAGGCCAGGCTGACGATCACGTTGCGGGACTTCCTCACCGAACAGACCGGCGATCAGCGCTGGCCCTCTCTGGTGAACAGCGACCGCAACCTCAGCCGTCTTGTCTTGGACCACCAGGACAAAGCCCTGGACGCTCACCGCCAACTCCGCGATGTGGACGAGCATCGATTTCAAGACAGCGATCTTTACAAGATCGTCCTGGGGGCCACGCTGAATGTGAACCCGTTCAAGCAGCTGAGTGGTGGGGAGATTCGCCGCCTTTGTATCGAGAATCATGAGCGCCTGGAGAAGATCAAAGACCTGTTCTCAACCGGGGTCGGAACGGAGGCCAGCGAAGTCCTCGCTCATCTGAAGGACCAGATCGAGCAGGCCGAGAAACCCTGGTGCTGGATGCTGGATAACGATCCACAGACGGTCGTGCGGTCCTTTACCCTCTCGGCGATCATGTACCAGCGCACTGGGATTGTGTATGAGCTTACGGAGACACTGCGCAGAGCCCGGCGCTGATGATGAGCGGCGCGTATTCCCTGACGCCAGAGAGACGGCATATTCGCGGGCCAAACTTGCCGGCGTTCTTTGCCTGCCACTCCTGTTGGTTCCCCCTACATTCGTGTGGGGACGTTCGGCACCACGATGTACCCACACCGCACCTCCTCCGCCGTATCCGCCCCAGCCGTCTCGCACCGCTCGGGCGTTTGGACGAACACCGCCGCCATCGTTGCGCAGAGCAGCGCGTCGAGTCGGTCTTCGAACGCCTTAAGCGCCCGCCCCCGCAGAGCGTCGATGTCGGTGTGCGCGAAGGGCTGAATAGGAGGCGAGAGAGCGGGCAGGCGCTCGCGCAGCAGGTCCTGTAGTCGCATCAGGCCGGAGCGGCGGACGGCAACGCGTCCCTTCTTGTACGAGATGATGCGCTGGAGCCCAAAGAGTCCGACGCACGCGGCGTGCGGGTAGACCTCGAGGGCGAAAAGTCCGCGCGGGTCGCGACGTTCGTGTCGGGCGGTTGTCAGCTCAGTGCGCAGGGCGTAAGGACAGAGATACCAATTGCGGGCTTCAAGCTGCGCTGCAAGCGCCATCGGGCGTGCCGCGATCTTGTAGTTGGCAGGATCGACACCCGCGTGCGCCCAACCGTAGAGCTGCGTCGTGCGCTTGTCGGCTTGGCGCGATGTACCCGGCGGGTTGGGCGCGAACAGCGGGGCGTCGATGGCGAGGACGGTGAGGATGGAAACGGCCGATTCTCCAGTTGCCCAGTCGAGAATTGACCTATCGTCACCGAGGGTAATCGGCTCAGCGGCGCGGTAGCCTTGGTCGTGCGGGTGAAGGGCTACGGCGCCGGTCCGATTGCGGGAGACCCAGGCGAGGTCGAGGCCAAGGAGCGTGGCATCCAGCTTGGACGCGGACTTCATGGCCGCACATCGTGAGCAGGAGTACTTCGGTGAAACTGAGAGACTCCATTACCACAGGGCCCCCGCGTCATGCTGCTCCAAGAGAACGCGAAAATGCCGATGCGGAGCAAAATTGGAAACGCCCGTACCATTCGAAGCCCCAGTCCGTGCCATCGTCCCAACTCAACCGCGTGTTACAGTCCCAGGGAACAATTCCTATCGCTGAAAGGCTGTGACATACGGCTGCCAGTAGCGAGGTCGAAGAATATCATATAGAGAAACATCGCATGCGCACCATCTAGAAACTCGTGGCCCAAAGTGCCAAAGCTGCATTCTTTGAAGCCGAAACCGGCACTACCATGAAACACGAAAGTACAGTCTTCAAAAATGCACTGCTTGAAATAGGTTCCATCCACGAGAACAACATCATTGCTATACGTTTTACCTGTAACCACTTCGGCCATACCAATTCACTCCTGAAAGGTAAACTTTAGAAAGAGCGGAGGAAGTTTGAGAAGGGTTCCATGGGTGAATCCGCTGGGCGCTCGGTTCTGATTTTGAATTCGCCGCGCAGCGGGCGAGACAGTTTACATAACGGAGACTTATACGATGCGGTTCTTCAGACCGCGACTCCCCAAGACCCGCTTTAAATTCTTACGCGCATCCCGCCTCGTTACTCGCTCGCCCAAATGGCGTTAAGCAACGCGAAAAAATCGATCCAATTTATTGATAGAAAATGAGGTGAGAAGATCTCGACTCGTTACACCCAACCTCACGCATCACTTGTCCGGCTTGCCGCTTCGGTTTGATGATCGCCGTGCGCACATTACTACCCGCACCCCCGCTTTCCTGGATTCTTCATGATGATCCACCGCACGGGACCCACCCCATTTTTATACATCTCGGACTGTGAATCTCACGGCCATCCCATCCCCCTGTCTGTTTTCCACCAAACCTGTGAGGGGGCGCAGAAGAAGCGTTGTCCATGCCTGGCGCAACACATTCGGAAGCAGGAACCGCAGGCACGCCACGCTCCGACGTCTCCGTTCCTCCGAGATTCCTCCTCCCCCACTCTTTCCCACTCTTTCCTGAGAACTGTACAAACCCTATAAAAGAGGATACTGTCGCCTCCCAAGCGGCTTAGTCCAACATGGTTTTATCCGCACTGCCGATTTCGGCGCATTGCACCATGATTCCGTGCTGGCACTGCGAATAAAACCTTAACCGTTAGCCAGACGAAGCATTCCTGCACGACGTCTTGCGCGTAATTGTTCTTTGATCAAATACGGAAACACAAAATAGACTACGCCCGTACGGAGTTGAACTCGTACAAGTTTACGTTACGACTGCAAATCGAAGTTAAGCTCACCGGCAGGCGAGCTGCGGAAAACGCCAATAGGACCATCAAGGATGGTTCCTGTTTAATCAGGAGGGGATTGCATGGAACGCCGCGTTTTATGGGAGCTCAAAATAACAGATGTACATGCTGTAGCAGCGATCGCTGCATTCATTGGTGTCATCATTGCCGGCATCTACTGGGGGCCGTGGATTATTGTCGGATGGGCCGCGTTAGTCGTGGTCGCTTATTTTGTCGCGGACATCGTTTCGCAAATTGTTGGATCTGAACCCAGGTGGTTTCGGATAACTTGGCGATGACCATTGGGGAGCTGGCGAACACGGGCGTGGACGAAGCAAGAAGCGCGCGGGTCAAGCTCTCGAATCGTTAGCCAGACTTTGAGCATTCCAGAAGCAGCTTAAGCGACAACCTTATTTTATATATTGAAATGTACTGAGAGCATTTAACAGTGTCCCTGATTTCTGTGTCTCAGTTTTGGGGTGCACTCCACTCAGTCCCCAATTTCCATCTCCAACAAATCGGGGACACTCTCAAATGCTCTCAGTCCCCGATTTCCCCCGATTTCCAGTCCCCGATTTCCCAAAATGCTCAGCGGCCCCTATTTCTCGGTGAAACCATCGGATTTTTCCTGCAAAAGAACGGCCCTTCGATCCTCATCAATGACCACGAAGATTCCACTTTGGTCACTCACAGCTTCCTCGACATTTCTTTTTCCGATAGAACGCCTGCCGATTGCACGTCTGTCACCTCACGGCACAGCAAGACATTGGTCTTGCGACTCATCTCCTCATTTTCCAAACTTGTTTCAACTCACGACCGAGACCATCGAGATCGGGATAAACGACAGATTCGGTGATCCCTGCATCTTTCAGTTCCTGCGTGATCCTGTTAATAGAACCACGCGGAATGGTGATCGAAACTAACCGGGAGCGTTCTTCTTTTTCCATCTTCACAAGCCAAGATGGATCGGTCCCAAAAATCATGAATCGACTTCGTTGAGCGGCAACCCTGCGAGTCACGTGAGGCGAATCCCATAGCATGGGCGTTTCGGGCGTTGCCAATAGCGGCTCTTTTGCATCATCCTCATCCGAGGGCAGATACAATCGTTCCCACTCACCCTCATCCACACCAGTAGGATTCTTCTTCCAATATTTCTTCCATCTCTCCTCAGCATCCTTGCGATCCGGGTGCTGCCTTAGCAACTCTCCAAGCCAATAGGGATCGAGAACGTAGACTAGGGAGCCGCTCTTTGGCGGCGTCGGCTTGTCTCGCACTGCAAAATGGAGGGAGATGAGCGCCCCGTCCGACCAATCCAGAAGTCGCGTCGGAGCACCATGATGTTGCATCAGAAAGTACGAGTCCCATTCATCATGAATTGAGTTCGCATCAGAAAGCTGCGTTGCACACCGCCCAAATTCTTCGTACAGATCGTTCTCGATTTCCAGAAGCTTATCGACTGATCTTCGCAACCCGCTCTCTCTTTGGCGATAGATGCCTGGCTGAAGATGAGTCTTGCGGTGTGATGTGTCTTCCGCTCGGAACCACAATTCGAGATGCTTAGAAACGTTCCAACGCCTGCGGATTTCGCCGACCGTCGATAGGTATTCCCCTAGCGAGCGGGAGATTTTGAGGCTCACGGACAGCAGACTACTACAATTGGCATAACGTCCAGAGAACGAAACCTGATGCAAGACTGGGGAATAGGGGCCGGCCAAAAGGGGACAGTGTGCAATTTCCAGTGTCCCCGTTTTATGCGTAATTTCAAGAGTTCGAAGAGAAAGTGACTGTACCACTACCAATACCGGCGTGCGCCGCCAACGTCAAAAATTTCATCGTTGCTAGCCACCAACATTTCCTCTGTCTGCGCCTGTACAATTAGTACGCGGTCGAAGGGATCTTTGTGAGCGATACGAAGTTGTCCCGCAAGTTCCGCGTGCATAAGCGATATTGCCAGAGGCCTGAACCCCTGATCGAGAGCGTAAGCGTTCACGGATCCCGCGTGGGCAGGCCATTCGAGCTTGCCGATTCTGACTTTGATTGCGATCTCCCACGCCGAAGCCGCGCTCACAAAGACATCGTTTCTTTCGTCGGCAATTGCTTTTCGAACTTTCGAGGAAAGCTTAGGGTTCAGCGTCGCCCACCAAATCAACGCATGCGTGTCAAGGAGAATCCTCAAGCTTTTCGTCCACTCCACGCGCGAAGCTCGCTGGCCGGCAGCGGATCGAAGAATGAGCTGGGGATCTTCACGATTCCTTTTAACGTTCCGGGCTGGCGTTTGGGCGGCCGTTGACTGGAAATTGCTATCAGGCGGGCCACAGGAGTGTTTCCGCGAGCGATGACTACTTCCTCGCCGGCCTGTGCGCGCTCAATCAATTGCGACAACGTGGTTTTGGCGGAATGAATAGTTACTCTCATGACTCCGATATTAGCTAACACAATTAGCTAATGCAAACATCAAGAGTCGGAACGCATCATCGGCGGCGTATACGCCATCTATAAAGACCATGGAGGTGTAAATTTAGATTCAGGGCGGAACCAAAGCGCTGTATGAATGTCACCGCGCCGCACTGCGCGTTGCGCACGGCGCCGAATTCCCCGGCGCGGCGGATGAGGGAAGCAAACACGGTTTTCGTGAAGATGGCAAGGACAGAGGTTACCAGTCGTGCGTCGTAGGCCAGCTGGTAACGGAGGGCGTAAGGTAACGACAGGACCCACTGGCGAACAGGAACTCGCGGAATCACACGCTCGACCAGATGAGCGGCCGTGTCCACCATTCTCCGTCCGCCACAGGAGCTACAGACCCCCCGTTTTTTGCACGAGTACGGAATAAGCCGGTCCATCCCGCAGTCATCGCAGTGGACGCGAAGGAACCCGTGAGCAAGCACCCCGCATTCCAGGAACTCCCGAAATTCGCTTTCGACAAAGCCGGGGACATACCGGTCCCGCTCACGCTGTTTGGCGAGGAACGTCTCCAAATGTCCAACGACAACTCCATAGAGCGGGTTCTCTTCCGGATTGCGAGGCCGGTAGGCGACACCGATTGCCATGAAGGCATCGGTGAATGCAACTGGACGTGCAATTCCAAAATTGTGATCGAACCTGGCGGAGTTTGATCAAACTTCCAGAAGTTTGGCCGCAATCATTTTTCGAGGGCTTCGGCAAAAGACCAATACACGAACGGGTCTTGTCCGCTAAGTAGGACGGGTTCCGTGCGCTCGCATAGATAGAGGATGGGGAATGCCGGGGGTGAGCGACATATGTGAAAGGGGGGATGAAAGTCGCGGCGAAGCCGCATCATTATAGAGCCGCGGAGCGGCGGAAAGATTGTAGCCACGGCTGAAGGCCGTGGTCTACGTGTCCAAGACCAAGGAGCCGCAGAGCGGCGAAAGAATCTTCCGCCGCTCTGCGGCTCCTTGCGTTACTCACTAATTACCACGGCCTTCAGCCGTGGCTACAATCTTTCCGCCGCTCCGCGGCTCTATAAGGAAATTACGATAAGGATTTCCTGCTTGGCTTAAACGCAACCCAGACCACGCTGGCCGCCATCGCCCAGCTCGGCGGCGCAAAGTTAAAGAAGTAACGTCACCTTTCCTCATCAATTTGACGAAAGCCCGATCCGGGCCCATAATCCAACGATCCGCACTCCATGTCCGAGGGGACCACTATGAACATTCTCAGACGCGCGTCGATCACGATACTGGCGGCTTTCCTGATTCTTTCAAGCCTTGCCGGCGCCCAAACCACATCGCTCACGCAGGCGATACCGGTCGATCCGCAAATCACGATCGGTCATTTACAGAACGGCCTTCAATATTATGTCCGCGCCAACAGGAAGCCCGAGAAGCGCGCGGAACTCCGGCTCGTCGTTAAAGCAGGTTCGGTGCTGGAAGACGACAATCAGCAGGGTCTGGCGCATTTCGTCGAACACATGGCGTTCAATGGCACCCAGCACTTTCCCAAGAACGACATCATTCAGTTCATCGAGTCGCTCGGAATGCGTTTTGGCGCAGACCTGAATGCCTACACGAGCTTCGACGAGACCGTGTACATGCTCCAGGTTCCAACGGACAAACCCGAAGTCATGGATAAAGCCCTTCTGGTTCTGGAAGATTGGGCGCACAGCGTCACATTCGATCCGGTTGAAATCGACAAAGAGCGCCCGGTCGTCATGGAGGAATGGCGGTTGCGGCGCGGCGCCGGTGCGCGCACGACCGACAAACTCCTGCCGATTATCCTCAAGGACTCTCAGTATGCAGACCGGCTTCCGATCGGCAAAACGGAAATTATCCAGAACTTCAAACCGGAGGTTTTGAAGAAGTTCTACTCGGATTGGTATCGGCCGGATCTCATGGCCGTGGTCGCCGTCGGCGATTTCGACAAGACAGCAGTTGAGAATCTGATCAAGGCACACTTCTCTTCCTTGAAGAATCCGCAGACGGAGCGGGCGCGTCCGGCCTATGACGTGCCGGACCACGCGGGCGCCGTGTATGCCATCGAAACCGATAAAGAGATGACATCCACCACGGTCGAAATCGAAAACATCCTGCCCGCGCGCAAACAGGGCAGCATCGGTGTGTATCGGCAGGAGATTGTCGACCGCCTGTTTTCGGGAATGTTGTCCGCACGCTTCTCCGAGATCGCCCAGAAGCCTGATGCGCCATTCCTCGGCGCCGGAGTCGGCCGCGGGCCGTTTATCGCGCGCACAAAGGAAGATGCCCAACTGAGCGCCCGGGTCAAGGAAGACGGAATCGAGAAAGGCGTAGACGCCCTGCTCACCGAAGTCGAACGGGTCACGAAATTTGGTTTCACCGCAACGGAACTCGACCGCCAAAAGCAAAATATCCTGCGAACCTACGAGCGGATGGTGACGGAGGATATCAACCGCCAATCCAACAGCAGAGCCGATGAATACATTCGGAATTTTCTGCGAGATGAAACCCTGCCTGGCGCGGAACTGGAACAGGCGATGCATCTGCGCTTCGTGCCGGAAATCACCCTCGATGAAATCAACAAACTCGCGAAGGAGTGGTTTACGGACAAGAACCGAATCGTCACGGTGATTGCGCCGGAGAAGGCTGGACTTGTGATTCCGGATCAAGCCAAACTGGCCGCCGTGATCAAGGCGGCGCCCAACAAGGAACTGAAAGCCTACGTCGATACTGTTACCTCCGGCGCACTCCTCGATCCTCTTCCCAAACCCGGAACCGTCGTGAAAACCGCGGCAAAGGATGCCATTGGAATCACGGAGTGGGAATTGTCCAACGGAGTGAAGGTTGTCCTGAAGCCGACGACGTTCCGCGAAGACGAAATCGTCTTTCGCGCTTTCAGCCCAGGCGGCACATCTCTCGCCAGCGACAAGGACTATATCGCGGCAGCCAGTGCGACCCAGGTTCTTAACGCCGGCGGTCTTGGCCAATTCAATGCCATCGATTTACGGAAGGTCCTTACCGGTAAAGTGGCGAACGCCAACCCAGTCATCGGTGAACTCGAGGAAGGCCTCACGGGCGGGGCTTCGCGTAAGGATATCGAGACGATGTTCCAGCTCATCTATCTCCGGTTCACTCAACCCAGAGCCGATACGACCGCTTTCAGTGTGCTGACCACACAGGCAAAGACTGCGCTGGCCAACCAGACGGCGTCTCCGGCTTATGCCTTCAGCGAGGCGATGACAAACATTCTGGGTCAGGGTCATCCGCGCCGGCGTATGACGACAGCGGCCACCATCGACGAATGGAACCTCGACAAGTCGCTCGCCTTCTACAAGGACCGCTTCGCGGACGCGAGCGGCTTCACGTTTGTGTTTGTCGGGAGCTTCGATCTGCCGACCATGAAGCCCCTCGTCGAACGCTATCTCGGCGGCTTGCCGTCCATTCATCGAACTGAGACGTGGAAAGACATCGGCGCCCGCCTGCCGACTGGTGTCACCGAGAAGAAAGTTGAGAAAGGCATCGAGCCGAAGAGCCAGACAACTGTCGTGTTCCACGGTCCGTTCGAATACGATCCGGCTCACCGCACGGCCCTGCGCGCAATGACGCAGATCCTGCAAACCCGGCTGCTGGAGACGATTCGTGAGGAACTCGGCGGTACTTACAGCATCACCGTGGGTGGCAACGGCTCTAAAATTCCAATTCAGGAATACCAGATTGCTGTCCAGTTCGGATCCGATCCGCAACGCACCGACGATCTGATCAAACGCGTGTTCGATGAAATCGAGAAGCTCAAGACCGGCGGCCCGACCGAAAAGCAACTGAACGATGAGAAGGAAGCCCTTCAACGCGAGTTCGAAACGAGCAGCAGGCAAAACGGCTACTTGCTGACTCAAATTTCAGGTAAGTATCAGTTTGGCGAAGATGTCGCCGGTATCTGGGAGGCTCCGGATCTATACAAGAAGCTGGATGCCGCGACCATCCAGCAGGCGGCGAAAACCTACTTCAACATGGATAACTACGTGAAGATTTCGTTGTTCCCTGAGAAGTAGGGAAGTAGCCACAAGAAGCACAAAAGGCACAGAAATGATCTTTCTGTGCCTTTTGTGCTTCTTGTGGCTACTTCCCTACTAAGTGCTCGGCATCCACATTGAATTCGTTGCAAACGTATTCATGAATCTCCCAGTTCGGGAGCAACGTGAACGTGCGATTGAAGGTGTGCGATTTGGTGAACGCCTTCGGATCCTCCAACGTGATTTCCACTTGAAGGTGTCCGAGATCCGGACGCCTGTAACGTTCAGTGACGCGCAACTCCTCGCTGTGCGGCACACCCTGGCCGTTAAGCCACGTCTTGTCGTTGAAGCCGATCGTATCGACCACAAGCGAGTCGCCGTCCCACTTCGCGATGGAGTCGCCCATCCACAATGGCTCAAGATTCTTCGGGTGGCCGCGGCCATCGAGGAATAACTGACGATAGCTGTGGACATTGCCCTCGTCGAGGATCACGACGAGCGTTGGCGTCTGAACGAATTTTTGCGGAAACGGTGAAATGCGCGGCACGCCCGCGGGAAGGCAGTGCCCTTCCGGATCGTCTTTGCTCAGATTGGCCCGCCGCTCCTTATATATGGCGTCCGCCCAGGGCTGAAGCGGAACCTGCCCAAGAGTCGCGAAGCTGAAGCCAGGGTCCCACACTCCGGAGAGATCCACTTTACCGTCGGGCATGTGGGGCGCCGGGCCGGTGGGAGCTTTATCGTTGCCGAGGTTACCGTTTTGCGGAAGGGGCCCCTGCAGGATCAGCCCCATTACAATCGCTGCAAGCTTATTTAGCATCGTCCGCCGATGATCCGACAAACACCTTGCGTCCGTCGGCCTTGGTAATCAGTTTCGAGTTCGCGTGCATGGATCCGTCCGAGAGGGGTTTTCCGTCCTTGGCCAGATAGCCTTCCACCGTAATCTGCTCGCCAATCTTTAACGAGTCTCTGGACCATCCCTGCCGTGCCAGCGCGTTCGGACTCAGTGATTCGAAAGCCCATGTCGTAACTTTCCCGCTTTCATCCTTTGCATCGACATAAACGTAAGCGTGGGGATTGACCCAGGCGACTTTCGCGACGGCGCCTTTCACCGTAATCTGCTTGGTCGAGTCATACTCAGCCGCGAATGAGTGGTGCGCCCATGCGGACGATGCCGTCAGCAGAATGATGGCCGCGACCAACCCTGCACTAAATCTAGTCATGCCCTTACCTCCGTGGAGTCGTGGGGGCACTTTATAACCCGGAGATAAGAAATTGCAAGTCTGGGATATTGGGTAACCGCAATTTCAAACTGGAAAATGGAAACTCCAAGAATTTTCATCCGGATTTAATTCTTGGAATTTCGACTTTCCAACTTCGATTGACGGCTATTCAATTTCTCAAATTTGCATTTGTTTCCTGGGCTAGTACCATAGTGTGCCAGGAGACAGCAGAATGAAAAGAGTACTTGTGCTTGGGGCATTGATCGCAGTGGGATGTCTATCGATGGTAGTTGCGGGATTTCAAGGGCCGGCCGGACCGACCCCGGCAGGATTGGCCGCCACCAAGATTGAGAAGGTGAAGGATAACCTGTACATCATCACCGGTTCGGGTATTGCCGACCAGGCCGCCTTCAGTGGCGGCAATACTGCCGTTTTCATCACGGATGCCGGTGTCGTGGTTGTCGATACGAAACTCCCGGGGTGGGGCAAAACGATCCTCGACCGGATCAAGACCGTGACCAGCAAACCGGTCACGACGATCATCAACACGCACACGCACAGCGACCACACCGGCAGCAATGAAGCCTTCGGCACGATGGTGGACAGCGTCGTTCAGGAAAATACGAAGGCGAACATGGCCAAGATGGACGAGTTCAAGGGCGACAAAGCGAAGTTTCTGCCGAAACGCACCTACAAAGACAAGATGACTCTCGGCAAGGGCAAAGATGAAATCGACCTTTATTACTTTGGCCCGGGCCACACGAACGGCGACAGCTTCGTCGTGTTCCCTGCCCTGCGCATGATGCATGTGGGCGACATGTTCGCGTGGAAGGCCCTGCCCTACATCGACACCGGAAGCGGAGGCAACGCCGTCCTTCATCCGCAGTCCATTGCAAAAGCTCTCGCGTCCATAAAGAATGTCGACACGATCATCAACGGACACATCCCGGTCTCGACGTGGAACGATTTGAAGGAATACGCCGACTTCAGCCAGGACTTCGTGACCTGGGCGCAAAGTGAAAAGAAGGCCGGAAAAACAATGGACCAGGCGGAGAAAGAATACAAGCTCCCCGCGAAATACAAAGGCTATGTCGTCTCGGTCAATCCGCAATACGGAAGCCTGAAAGATAACCTGAAAATCGTCTACGACGAAACGAAGTAAGAAGTAACCACAAGAGGCACAAGAAGCACAATTCATGTGCCTTTTGTGCCTCTTGTGGTTACTTCTTTACTTGCAGGCAGTGGAAACCTGGTTCAGAAACGACTGATACGTGGAATCGGCCAGGGCCTGCGGAAGCTGGTTTCCAAGAAAACGTCCGTACTTCTTAAGAGCCAACGGATCCTTCAGCATGTCCGGTGTAATGACTTCCATGCGGCCGACGAAAGAACGGACCGTGTGGACGGGTGCCGGCTTGACGTTCAGCGGAAGAATCTGATCCACAACTCGTTTCGGCAGCATGTAAAACACGCGCGTTCTTTCTTCAAACCATGAGTCGCGCCAGGTCTCGACCATCGCGTGAGCTTCCTTCGCGTAAAGACCGGACTCCGTCAGGGTCTTTTCCAACTCTTGCCGCAGCAATGCCACGTCGCCGTCCAGCTTAGGCCGATCGAGCGTAACCTGCCCGCGAAACTCGCGCTGCACCCGATATCCAATCTTTCCGCCGCGGTTCTCAAAAAGCACGATGGCAGGAATGGCATCGCCGCCCGTATTCGCCACCGAAATCTTTCCCGACGATGTCAGCTCTGCCGATAGCGGCACCGGGAAGTTTCCAACGCCACGATAGAAGAGAAACTTTTCGTCCTTGTCTCCCACGCGCACCGGCAATGCATCGGTCTGGCGTGCGGCGTAATAGTGACTGACGCGGCCATCCGACGCGAACTTCGGCGTCGAGCCCGGTTTCACCCTCACGTTGTTCCATTCGAGATGGCTTCCGGCGGCGCCTTTAGTAGTCAACGTGTTTTCCTGCAGCGCCATCTGCCCGACATCTGCGTGAGGATACCACTCCGAGATGAGACCGCTCGGGAAGTCGACCTTGACGTTCAGATTCTCTTCGCGTGGAGAGTAGAAGTAGAGAACCGGCGTTTCCATCCGGACTTTAGCTTTCAGGCGGGTGGCTGCTTCCGCATAGGTCAATCGTGCGCCAAGCTCCGGAATGTACTTGGATAGAGCATTGTTGCCGAAGTGTTCAACGAAACATGGCAGGTCATTCGGACCACTGAGTGGCAGCCAATCGGCGGCCTGTCCATCGGGACCGGCTACCGTCGTAAATGTGCCCCACTCGTGAACTGTGAGGGCATCCGGGCGGGGGAGATCGTCGCTGCCGGCAGTGACTGGACTGCTGCCAGTCATTGCGAGCAAAGCTATTGCAAGAACAAAGAGAGCGGGCGCGATCACTTTCAGCATTGCTTTAGTGACTTTCATGGCTTCCTCCGAAGAATTCTCTGAACTTTCGAATTTCAGCCGTTAGACGCAGCCCGCTCCCGGTTTCTTCCCTTTATTTTTTTGGCGCCGTGAACGAAAGATTGTTCGAGAAGAACGGCAGCACTTTCTGCACGAACCGGTCCTTGACGTGATTCGTATGATCACCGTCATAGGTCTCGAAAGTATGCTTGATGCCGAAATCCGTCATGATTTGATCCAGTTGCCGGTTGGATCCGGCGAGAGTGTCCGCCGTCCCGACGTCGCCCATGATGGCGTGATACTTCTTCAGGTTGGTCACGTACTGATCGATCATCGCCAGCGGCGAATTCGCGGCATACTTCGCAATGATCAACGGCTGGGGCACGCCGTCCTTTACAGGCAGATCAAAATAGTCAGGCGGATTATTTGGATTCGAAGCCCATGCCGCAGCCTGCGCCGATCCGGCGTTCGCAAAACCGTTTCCCCGGCCTTGTCCCGCCG
>Ga0207099_1135_pt1 | contig 14403 bp, 12 predicted proteins | sample Alteio_BWMinHeat_85_FD_153521 | JGI IMG/M metagenome (GOLD analysis project Ga0207099, IMG submission 153521) | Enriched cells from forest soil in Barre Woods Harvard Forest LTER site, Petersham, Massachusetts, United States -... | ecosystem: Environmental > Terrestrial > Soil > Temperate forest >... | reverse complement strand
TTGGAAGATGCCGATTTCGCGAAAAAGCGAGAACTCGTCTCCGCGATTTACGAAGCAGTCCAGGCTGGCCGCAACTTGCGTGCGGGAGGAAAAATTCCGTCGAGTAAAAAGACACGCTTCGTTCTAGGAACGGCAGGCCAGACGATTGCACCGGAAGTGCCGACGATGGCGCGTTTGCTCAACGCCGAAGAGGTTAATCTTATGCCAGATTACAGAGCGCAACCGGGTATTCCTGTCGCGATGACAGCACTGGGTGAGCTTTATCTTGTGATTGTGGGTGCGGACAAAGAAGCGGAGGGCCGCCGACTCGATAAAGAAATCGCCAAGGTCGAAGCGGAATTGCAAACAGCGCAGGGCAAATTGAAAAACAAATCTTTCGTTGATCGCGCTCCCGCGGCCGTCGTTGAAGAACATCGACAACGTCTAAAAGATTTCAGCGAACAACTGGCGAAGTTGAAGCAGGCGCGCCAAGGCCTGAGTTAAAAACCACCTTGTGCTCGTTGATTTTGGCCCCGCGCAGTGCGAAAAATTCGCGCAGCTCTGGTGTGTAACAGGTTCCGTCGTATTCGCGATTCAATTCGAGCCAAACTCTGCCGTGCGGGGCAAGATGGCGGGCGAGATCGCTGAGAAAGAATTCCCATTCCGGCACTCCCCAAAGGTTAGCTTGTTTGTGATTGTTAAAACAAATTAGAAAGGCGCTGACGAGATCGAATTTTTCTCGGAGATCGGGGAGGGGAACAAAGGGCTGGATACGCCAGATCACGCGACGCACACCTAACAATTGCGTGATTTCAGCAAACATCGGAACGTCGTCGATGTCGAGGCCGAGCACGCCGTGGCCGAGCAACTGCGCGATATAGGCGAAATAGCCGGCGCCGCAGCCGAGGTCGAGAATCCGCTTCGCACGCGACAAATCGAGCTCGATCTCGCGGACACGGCGAATGTTAATGTCGATCCAACGCTCAAGATCGAGGTACTTGGGCCAATCTTCGCCGGGATGTTCGACCGCGTATCGGCGATGAATTCGCTCGAACGGTGCGCGATCAATTGTTTGGATGATGTGTTCAGTGGTTAATGGAAAGCGGGGTGGGTGGAAAGATCTTCGCAGGTGGCGGCTAGCGCTGGCCAAGCCCTGACCGTTGAGCAGTTTTTTGATTTTGTGACCAAATTGCACTCGGAGATAGATCGCACGCGTTGGCACGTGACCGCAATTTCATTTACAGTTGTCCGGCAGGCGCCGGAAAGATGACGATTTGGAAAAAGGTGATCTGGTTCGCGGTAGCCGCGCTTGGCACGGGCGCCATCGCGGTTCTTGCTTTGTCGCGCGGCGAACAGATTAGCGCGCTTTGGATCATCGTAGCGGGTCTTTGCGCGCTTTCGATCAGCTACCGTTTTTACAGCAAGTGGCTGGCGACGAAAGTGCTGGTGCTAAACGACGAGCGCGCGACGCCGGCTGTGGTGCAAAACGACGGCAAAGATTTTGTGCCGACCAACCGCTGGATGGTTTTCGGTCATCATTTTGCCGCGATCGCCGGGCCGGGGCCGCTGGTTGGTCCGGTGCTGGCGGCGCAGTTTGGTTTTTTGCCCGGCACGCTCTGGATTTTGATCGGGGCGACGCTGGGCGGCGGTGTGCACGACATGATCGTGCTGTTCGCCTCCGTGCGACGACGAGGTAAAACGCTTGGTCAAATGGTGAAGGAGGAAATCGGCCCCGGGGTGGGCGCGCTCGCGCTCATCAGCGTGTTGGCGATCATGATTATTCTGCTGGCGGTGCTGGCGCTCGTGGTGGTGCAGGCACTAGCGAAAAGCCCGTGGGGCGTGTTCACCATTGCCATGACCATTCCGGTGGCATTGATCATGGGATTCGGTTTGCGGACGGGGAGGGTGAATGTGGGATTAGTTACCGCTTTTGGTTTGTTTGGGCTTCTCTTCGCAGTGTGGGGCGGACAATTTCTTGGGCATTTTCCGGCGCTAGAAGCCTGGTTTCGGCACGACCAGAAATGGCTCGCCTGGGCTATTATTCTTTATGGTTTGGCGGCGTCGATCCTGCCGGTTTGGCTACTGCTCACGCCGCGCGATTATTTGAGCACATTCTTAAAACTCGGAACGGTGGCGGCGTTGGCTCTGGCCGTGATCGTGCTGCATCCGACACTGCTGATGCCTTCGATCTCGCGCTTTGTCGATGGAACAGGGTTGGTGTTCGCGGGTCCGGTGTTTCCGTTTGTTTTCATCACCATCGCTTGCGGTGCGGTTTCCGGTTTCCATTCACTCGTCGCCTCGGGAACGACTCCCAAGATGATCGGGCGCGAGTCACGCATTCGCCAGATCGGCTACGGGGCTATGGTGACCGAAATGATGGTAGCGCTCATGGCGATGATCGCGGCCTGCGTTTTGCAACCGGGCGAATATTTCGCGATTAACGCCAAGGGAACGCCGAGCGAAGTGGTGGCGAAAGTGAGCGCGTCCGGTTTTCCGGTGACGGAGCAACAAATGAACGCACTCGCCACGGACCTCGGTGAGAGCACCATGTTCAATCGCGCTGGCGGCGCGCCGACATTTGCCGTGGGTATGGCGCACATGTTCGCAGGGATCTCAGCCAGCCCGACCGCGATGGCACTGTGGTACCACTTCGCCATCATGTTCGAGGCGCTGTTTATTTTGACGACGATCGATGCCGGCACTCGCGTAGGACGATTTCTCCTCCAGGATTTGTTGGGAAATTTATGGCAGCCGCTTGGCAATACGCGCTCGTGGAGTGCGAATCTTTTTTCGAGCATGCTGCTGGTCGCGGCGTGGGGCTGGTTTCTGTATCAGGGTGTGGTCGACCCGCTGGGCGGCATCAACAGTCTTTGGCCGCTCTTTGGTCTGGCCAATCAACTTTTGTCTGTGGTCGCGCTTTGCCTGGGAACGACGATTTTGATCAAGATGAAGAAGGCGAGATACCTTTTCGTTACTCTGGTGCCGCTCTGTTTCATGTGCGCGGTAACCTTTTCAGCCGGCTATCTGAAAATCTTTTCTGTCGATCCAAAAATTGGTTTCTTGAGCGGCGCAGCAGCGCTGGTCCAAAATGCCGGTGCAGTTGGCGTAGACAAAGCGGCGGAACTGGCGCGGCAAGCTGCGGTCTGGCGATTTGACGCTCTGGTGGCGTTCGGTTTTCTCGTGCTCGTGCTCTTGATCGTGCTGGGCTCAGCAAAACACTGGTGGCAGTTAATGCATGGAACCAGGCGCATCGAGCTTCACGAAAGCGAGTTCGTGCCGCTCGCTCAACTGGAAAGCGCGCCCGTAATCGGAGCCTGAGCACGAATTTGAACGGTACCGAAACGGAACCTCAGGATTCCGGAGCGCGAATTATTTGCGCCGCAATGGGACGACGATTTCCTGGCTACGCCGCCGCTCCAGGACGACGCGGCCATCCTGGATTGACTTGAGCGTGATCTGGTAAGTATGAGTGCCCAACTGCAAACCGAATTGCTGGCCTTCTTCCATGATCCGGCCGTTAATGATGGCGAAGCGCGTTCCGCCACCGATGGTGACGGAGGTGAGAGAAAAGGCAGAAACCGGAATTTCCGACCCGGCGTCGTGCTCAGCGCTTGTGCTCGTGACCTGGCCGGTTGGTTTCCAACCGATGGGCCAAAAAGGATTGCGGCTGTTGCCCTCCAGTTCGAAAGAAGATTTGTTTTTGATCTCGAATTCGAAAGAAGATTTGTTTTTAATACCTATGGCAGGGGCGTCGGCGGCATGCAGCGCCGCGAGGGCCAGTAAGATTGGAATCAAGATGGACGCGAAAGCTTTCATCGTTTTTCTATGGTGCTAGCAGCGGCGAGTTCGACATGCTGAAATTGCGGCTGGCTTGCCAGAGTCTGGATATGCAGCCTCGTAATCGAAAGCAACGGCTCGGTATTTTCCAGCTCAGCGATGGCCGTCCCAATTGAGGCAAAATCGGCCTGGGGCAAGTCGATCATCCAAGTGTATTTCATCCATCCGGAAAGCTCAGCTTCTTTGAAGGCAGCGCTGTTCTCGAGACGTGCCACAGCTTTGTCGATCTGGTGGTTTGCGAAAAAGGTTTTAATGCGCGGAGGGAACCAGGCGATGGGCGCACCTTCCGGATTGAGGGCCCTCAAGGCGGCGAAGCGATTGGTCGCGGTTAAGGCTTGTTTTTCGAGGCTGACCGCTTTTTTCATTTCGTCTTTTGACGCATCGAGCTTGCTTTGCCGGTCTTGAATCGTTACCAGCATGGCAGCGCGACTGCGGTTCAGAGGACCGAGAAAGAAAGTAAAGTAAACGTAAAGTAGAAAGACGAAGCCGATCGCACTGAAGGCGAGCTTCTGGACCTGATCTTTGGTTAGTTTCGGCAGGCTCATTGTTTCCGAGTGTGGTCGGGAGTGGGGGAAGCGGCAGATTTCGCCATCGGACCTGGATGTAAATTTATGCCGAGGAGGTAATGCGCCATCGGCATGTTTGTGCCGCCGACATTCACGATTGTGTCGAGGTCCTCAAGGGTTTTGAATTCCACCTTCACGCCGTTGTAGGCATGGCCGAGCTGTTCGATCAGCATCTGGCGCAGGTCTTCCGCGACGGAGCGCGGTTCGCGGCCGGCCGCTACGCCTTCAAGGGAAACGCTGATCCCTTTGTTCTCGTCGAGAACGCTGGCTTCGAGATTGATCAGTTGCGTGTTGGGCGGCACGCAGTGGGAAACCCTTTGCAGAAACGGCGCCCAAAAGAATCGATTCTCGATGTAATCGTCGAGCGAGCGCGTGGTTTTGATGACGCCTTCGAGTTCGGCCACGCGCTTTTGCGCGGCGGTCACTTCCGGTTCGATTTTGGTCCAATTGCGCTCAATCGCACTTAATCGGCTCTTGATTTCGAGCGTTCGGTAGGCGCAAAACATGTAGTAGAGGAAAAGCAATGCGCCAAAGCCGGCCAGCACCATCATCCCGATCTTGAGTGGATCGCGCTGGCGTTGTCTTTGTTCCAGAATCTCCTCGTGGAGGAGGTTGAGATGAAGCGCCATTGCCGGTTATTTTTTTAAGTATTCGAATGCGGCCCCGCAGGCGACATTGAGCGAGACAAAGTCATTGGCCAAGGCCTCGCGCTTCTCGGCCGGCAGTGCCACTTCACAAGTCTCGAGCGGGTCCCAAATTTCGCACGGCAGTCCCAGCTCGTCACTGAGGGTATGGAGCACGGTTTCGGCGCGAGCCAATCCTCCGGAAACAAAAACTCGATGAATGCTTTCTTCCCTTTGCCCTTCGAAAAAGCCGATGGAGTTGCGCACTTCGGTGGCTAGGCGTGCCAGCGAGACCTGGCAAATGTCCGCCATCCCGGCATCGCTTTGCTGAATCATCACCCAGGCGGCATCCGCCTCGAGCGCTCCATCGGCCGTCAGCGCTTGCATGAGTTCCTTTCCCCCGTAATCGATGCTGCGCACCAGCACCAGCTCTCCTTTGTTGCCGATGAGCACCGTGCTCTGCAAGTATCCCATGTCGACAAGCAGGAAAGCCTCGTTGTTGAAAATTTCGGGGTAAGCGAGCTCGAAGGCGTTGAACGAGCATATGGGAGCGAGCTGGAGGATATCCACCGTGACCCGCGTTTTGGCCATCGCTTCGGAGATTTGCTTGACAGTCTGGCGCAACATTCCACCAACGAGGTATTTGGTTTTTGTTACCACGCCGTGTTGAACTGCCACCATTTTTGATTCCGTGCCCGAGCTGGCTCCATCGGCATCGGGGTGGCTCGGGGTCCTTGCGCGTACGGGCGCAACATCGAGCACGAAATCTTTGCACTCCTGATTAAGCACAGCCATACCGTGCAAGCGCAATGCATTGCGGAGCAGGTTGAGGGGTGTCTCCGGTTGCTCGATGATACGCAACAGCGCGGCAGGATCGGAAACGGCGACCGCGCAACTTTTGGGGTTGCCGCCGAGGTCGCGGAGTAAGAGCTTGAGGTGCCCCGCCAACGCGTCGCTTGTCTCAAATTGTTCCGGCACTTCGCGCGAAGCGAAGCTGGTCAGGACAAGACTGGAATCACTCTTGCGCCGCAGCGATACGCCCTTGAAGAGATGCTTGCCCAAATCTATCCCGATAACAGAATCTCCGCGTCTGGCCATGGTGCTAGCGCTCCATGTAGCGGAAAGTGTGCCGACACGACTTTTTTCTATTTTTTAATTTACTCTATACGCGTAAATTAGTCAGAACGCCTTCATCGCCAACGCTTACGCCGCCACCGGTCTCCGGTAACCGAAGAATTCGCGTTCCTTGATGATCTGAACCACTTCCGGTGGAACCAGTCGCTCCCATCCGCTGTCACCACGCTGCAATTTGGCCAGCGCGTCTGCTGGATAAATCCGCAAGTACTCGGCATGATAATGGGCGATCTCTTCGATAAACTGGTTGTCGATCAAATATTGAAACAGGGAGCGCAGGTTCGGCGCGACTTCGAGCTGCTTTGCAGTGACGATTTTCCCCGTCCCCTCGTCGATCATCGGATAAACATAAAGCTTTAGTCCGCCCTTAAACATGCGACCAAGCGCTTCCAGAATTCCACCTTCAAGATTTAGATAATATTTTTCGTCAAATATCTCCATTAAGCTCGGCACCCCCATGACGAGACCGATCATGCGGTTCGTGTAGCGCGAGAGGTAACCCGCCAGCCGGTAGTATTCGCCAAATTTGGAGATCAAAACCGTTCGTCCGAGCGCGCCCAGAATGTCAACGCGGGCGAGAAAATCGGCGTGATTGAGCTGCCCCTCCGCGAGCAGATTCTCAAGCGTCATCTCCATAATCACGACCAAGTCTTGCTCCGAGCAACCTGACTGCGCGAGAAAGACGCGGCGTGCACCATCTAGCATATCGTTAGTCGCGTAAGTGACGGGCCGAAAGCTGCCGCGCTCAACCAGGATTGCCTTCTTGTGAAAAACTTCCGTCGGCTGCACCGTCTCACCGTCCGCCGTGAACATCACCGCGTTGGTTAAGCCCTGGCTGACCAGCTGCAGGCTCATGAGACGATTGTCGATGTTGGAGAAAGCCGAACCGGAAAACTTGATCATGTCCACCTCAATCTTGCCCCATGCAAGGTTCTCCTGGAGCGATGAGATTAATTTTTCCGGCTCGTGATAGTAAAACGCGCCGTAGAGCAAATTCACACCGATGACCCCGAGCGCTTCCTGTTGATCGACATTCGTCTCATCGAGCATGCGCACGTGAATGATGATCTGGCTCGGGTCGCCATGCTTCTCGGCCTGAAAGCGCACGCCGAGCCAGCCGTGCGACTCATTGTGCTGCTTGAAGCTCCGCGCTGCCACGGTGTCGGCAAAAACAAAAAACGTGCGCTCGTTTCCGAGCTTCTCGTTCAGGCGCTCCAGCAAAAGATCGTATTCGCGATCGAGCATCGTTTGGAGCCGAACGCGACTCACATATCGATCCGTCGGTCCGTAAATCGCATCGCTAAAGGTCATATCGTAAGCCGACATCGTCTTGGCGATCGTGCCGGCCGCGCCGCCCACGCGGAAGAACCGGCGCGCCACTTCCTGGCCGGCTCCGATCTCAACAAATGTCCCGTACTTCTTCGCGTCCAGATTAATCTGAAGCGCCTTCTTGTCGGTCCCGACGTCCATCGCGGCGTTCATACGCCATTCAAGATGTAAGCATTTGTCTGCTTCTCAACCGAGCAATTGCTGCGCAATTTCATTGCCCCTTAATTGGGCGCGGCACGTTGAGCGTTCGATGTCGAACGTTCAATGTTGGACGCTTGGAGGCGTCTCTCTCAGACGCCAATCGCGATTACAATCGCACTGGCTCCGCGCTCTTCGCTGGAACCCAGCCGCGCAAATTATTTGGCAGGGCTGCGTAAATCCAATCGCCGCGATTGCTCAGAACGCGAATCTCGCTGCCGGGTGGCAACGCCAGAACGCTGTTCGCATTATCCGCGGTCGCGACGCGAGCTTGCACATTCATCCCCGTCACAATCGCCAGAGCCCGACCATTACTGCCGTTGTCGAGTTCGTAGATCGCAAAAACTGCTACCGCGAAAATCGATAATGAAACAATCGACAATGCGATTACAGCGCCGGACCGCCTTCGCGCAAAAATCAATACGACGATGCAGAAGGTTGCGACCCAGAGAGCAATTGCGGCTGCAATCGTCAATTGATTCACATTCGCGAATTTCAAGTAGCGCTCTACCAAAGTTGGTGTGAGTTCGAGCGCGCGAGCTTCGTCGCGCACGATCCGCAAATTCGCGTCCGCCTCCGGATGATGTCGATCTAGCGCGAGGGCACGCTCATAATTCAAGATCGCGTGACCGAAATCTCCTACGCGGAAGTAAGCGTTGCCAAGATCATAAAACAAATTTGCGCTCCATTGTCCTGAGCGAGCGAGCTGGTCGTAACCGTCGATCGCTTCCTTGAAATTGCGATCGGCATATTCCTGGTTCGCTTTCGCAAATCGCGCGTCAGATTGCGCAAACACTGATGGAATAAGAAACGCGTAGGTGATCGCGCAACAAAGATTAACAATCAATTTTCGCAGTTTCATGTGCGCAAGTTTTCGAGCAGGTCTAACACTTCACGTCGGCTTTCCGGCGAAATGGTCTCGGCGCCGTTGTGCGCGCCGCTGTAACGAAGCTCGTCACTACGCTCGAACAAGCGGCGCAGTTGCGTCCTTTCGTTTTCATCGAGATCGAACGCCGTCGCCGCGGTTTCCGCGTCCACTGCGTTTGGATCGATATTGCGCGCGAGCGCCGTTTTCACGCGGACGGCGCGCGATGCCTGCGAGAAATATTCCTGCGGCGAGGAATCGTCGCGTCGCAGCTTCCGCATCAATTCCGCCATCTCGTGCTGCAACGCCGCGATGCGTTGCGCCTCGCGATTCTCGCGGCGCGCTTGTGTCGCTTTCCAACCGATTAACCCAAGGAGCGCAAGCAGCGGAACGAACTGTGTGGTCCAGAAGAATGGCCGGGCATAGATGGGGGTGAACGATTGCGCCACGTTCGGCAGCTCGGTGAGTTGATATAAAATGTCCTGCGGCTTCGGCGACGGTTTCGCGCTTGCGACCACTGTCGCCGCCGACCCTGGTTGCAATGCAGCCACCACCGGCGCCGCGCCACCCTCGACAGTGATCGGCATCGCATCGCTCCGCAGGGTTACGTAATTTTCCTTTACCGGGTCGAAATACGAAAAGACCAAAGGCGGGAGAGCTGGCTTCTTTTCATTCGGTGAAATTACAGTCTCAAAAGTTTTTGCACCGCTGATGCCGACCTCGTCGTCCTGCTTGAACTTGGAGGAGGAGGGATATTTATGCCAGCCGTGGTCGTCTTCGAGGGCAGGCGCATTCACGCGATCGAAATTGCCGCGACCGGAGACGGTGGAGATTACTGTAATCGGATCGCCCACTTGCACACGTTTCGGTTTCGCCTCTGTCGTCATTGCGAAATTTCCGACCGCGCCAGAGAAGTTCGGCGGCGCATTTGGCGGCAACGGTTTCACCTCGAAAGTGGCCGGCTCGCTTTCCATCTCTACCTCGCGCCGCTCGGCCAATCGACCAAATGGATCTGCGAAGAACGGATCAGAGAACGGGTCGTCCAAATTGAACAGATCGAAAGGCGAGCGGGGGCGCGAGCGCGCGGCGGGTTGCCTTCGCGGAACCGACACGCGCGCTTTCGCTTTAACCGGACCGATTTCAAATCTTCCCGTGCGCGTCGCGGCGATAGCGGTCTTGAACGTGACCACTTCGTAAGATTTGCCGTTAATCGTCTCCAGGTCGTGTTGGGATTGCTGTAGCTTTTGCGTTGTAAACCCCTGCCCGGCTATCTCGGGGGCATCGACCAGTTCCGGACGAGCACGCGGGTCGAATCCGAGCCTGATTTCGGCTGGGACCATCTCACCGATAAAAGCAACCTTCTTTGGCACGACCAATTCGGCGAATACAAGCCGATTCGCGTTTTCCGGTTGCGCCTCCCGATTTGAACGGGAGGAAGACGAACGGCCAGGTGAATCGGCGACATTTAACGTCAATTCCGGTGTATGCAGTGCATTGCTGCCGAGGCGAATCGTTTGCGACGGAATTTTGAACGTGCCTGCCTTCATTGGCAGGATCGTATAGTCGTAGATGACGCTTGCAGTGACGTTGAAATTATTCATCTCGAAATGTTGCGATGTGCCCGTTCGATCAATCTCGAGGCCGTCCACCGCGATTTTTTCCGGCGCGTCGGCGCTGCGGCTTCCCTTGACTCTAATTTGCAACTGCACTGTCTCCCCGACGGCCGCTTCGGAGTTGCTCAACACCGCCGTCACGCTCGGCGAATCGGCGAACGCGCACACAACGACAAAAAATCCCAGCGTACCAACCAAGAGTGCACGCCAAGCCGTACTCCTCCGACGCCTTCGGTTCATGCAAACTTTTGCTCTCAAGATAGACATGGGAAATCAGCCATCACTCTTCTCCGTTCCTACCAGTCGTTATAGACATGGCGCGCGGCCTTGTGTTCATCAAGCCGGACGCGCGCCTCTTCATCTTTCATCGATTGGACGAGCGCCTCAGCCTGGCGTTCGCTCATTTGACCTTCCTTCTCTGCTTCGGCCTCGGCGACCGGGGCGGTTTTCTCCGGAGTTTTTTTTGATTTATCTTCGTTTGCCCCTTTCACGTCGCCCGCGAATTTTTTCTGCGGCGACCCCGATGGAGTGACAGAGGGCGTGGCATTTTCGCCTGTTTCCTCGCCATTTCCTGGCGAGGGCGAAGGAGTTTCATTGCCACCTGCGCCCGGAGTTGGCGATGGCCGTTCGCCTTCATTTCCTGGCTGCTGCTGATTCTGTTTTTTCTCGCCGGGAGAAGGAGACGAGGAAGACTGTTTTTGCTGTTGGCCAGGAGATGGAGAGGGACTTTCTCCGGGCTTCGGCCCATCGTTTTGTTGCTTCGATTGCTGAGGTTGGTTCTTCGCTTGAGATTTATCGCTCTTGTTTTGTTGATCTTGGCCACTGCTCGATTGATTTTGTGATTGCCGCTCTTGCGATTGCTGCTGCTGATCCTTTTGTTGTTGCTGATCCTGGTTCTGACTCTGTTGTTGCCGCTGATCTTTCTGTGATTGCTGCTGGTTTTGTTGGTGCTGATTACTTCCGTTCTGCTCCTGATTTGAATCTTGCTTTTTCTTGTCCTTCTGTTGCTGCTGCGGCGGCGGACGTTTTTCATTGGGATGTTTCTTAAGCCTCTCGATCTTCTTTTTCACCGCCTCCAAATTGGCTTTCGCCGCTTTATTAGCAGGATCAAGTTTGAGAGTATCCTCATAATGAGTTTGTGCGTTCTTCAAATCGGTCAGCGCGTCCTCGTCGCTCTTGTCCATGTCGGCGCGCTCTTCCAGTGTCCGCCCCATGTTGAAATGACTGTTTTCTTGAAGACCTTTGTCGGTTGAGAGAAGTGCGTCGCTGAAAGCTTGCAACGCCTTGTCGTAATCGCGCATTTTGTACGCGGCAGTTCCAGCATCGAACTCCATTTTCTCTTTCTGTGATGAATCGGAATGATTCTGCAAGTCTTCCTGAAAACTGCGGTAGGCGTCGGCGTAATTGCCGTCGCGATAGAGTTGGAGTCCCGGCGCGGAAGCTGCGGCATTTCGAAAACAGAACAGAAGCAGCGCCGCAGCTATTGGCGCGAGCTTCAGTGGCGCATGTGAACGCACGGCCGCGCGCTCGCGCTTGCGCTCGCCAATCAAGATCGACAATGTGAGCGCGATTAGAGCTGCGCCAAGCGGCCATTCATAGCGCTCAATCGGCCGGCGGGATAAACGCACATCGAACTCGGCGGCTTGCATTTTGGCGAGACCTTCGCTGTAAATCTGTTGCATCGTGTTCGGTCCGTTTTCCAGGTGCAGATAAATTCCCCCGCTAGATTGCGCGACCTCGCGCAAACGGTTTTCATCGAGCTTCGATTTCACCACTTGTCCCGCTGAGTCTTTCACGAAGGCCGTTTCGCCATCTTCGCCGCTGATCGGAATGAGCGAGCCTTGGGGCGTGCCCACGCCGACTGTGAAAATCCGCACACCGGCGTCGGCCGCAGCCTTTGCGGCCTTCACTGCGTCTCCGCTCAGCTCTTCGCCATCGGTGAAAATGATTAGGGCACGGTTTCCCATCGCGCTCTTTCCGAATGTGCGCGAGGCCAGCGCGATGGCCTCGGAAATGTTGGTGCCGCCTTCGGGAACGGTTTTTGTGTCGAGATCGTTGATCGACTCCACGACTGCGCCATAATCGATTGTGAGCGGCGCCTGCAAAAAGGCGCGCCCCGCAAAAGCAATCAAGCCGACGCGATCGCCCTGTAGCTCGTTAATCAGATCCTGCGCCGCGAGTTTAACGCGCTCCAACCGATTCGGCTGCACGTCGTTGGAAAGCATGCTGCGGGACGTGTCCACGGCGATGAGCAGATCCAGGCCCTTGCGCTTTACATCCTGGAACGTGTAACCCCAGCGCGGCTGTGCCAGGGCGATGAGCGCAAATGCGAGACCCAGCAATTGCAAAGCGAATCGCAACGTGCGACGAAACCGGTTCGCCGTTCCGGCTAACTGTGGCAGCAGGCGCGCCGAAACAAATTCACGCAGACGCTTTTCGCCGCGTTTCTCCGCGATCAGAAACACGGCGACTAAAAACGGAATCGCGATCAAGCCCCAAAACCATTGCGGTGCGCCCAAGCTCATGGATGGGGCAAGCTTCCAACTTGCCAATTCGAAGGATCGCAACTTGGCAAGTTGCGCCACATTTCTTGTAAGATCGACGGCTTCATTACGGCAATTTTTTCCAAATCGTTTGCGACAACAGAATCTGCCCGAGCAGCAAACCGCAGCCACTCATGATGCAAATCGGAAAGAGATCGCGGTACTGCTGATATTTTTTCACGCTCACGGTCGACTTCTCCATTTTGTCGATGTCGCGATAAATCTGCTCGAGCGATTTCGCATCCGTCGCGCGAAAAAATTGTCCGCCCGCAATCTTGGCAACTTCCTTCAACCCCGTCTCGTTGAATTCTACCCGCTGTTTTTCGTAAAGGATGTTACCCAGCGCGTCCGTTAATGGCCCTCGGGCGGTAAAGATCGGCACCGGCGCGACCCCATTAATGCCCGCTCCGATCGCGTAAAAGTGGATGTGAAGCGCCTTCACCGCTTCCGCCGCGGTATTCGGCGGAATCTTACCGGCGTTATTCTCGCCATCAGTCAAGAGCACGATCGCGCGGCTCTTCGATCGTTTGTCGTTTAGCCGGTTCGCCGCTGCGGCCATGGCCGATCCGATGGCCGTGCTGTCTTCCACGAGTCCAATGCGCACCCGTTCCAGATTTTGCAAAAGCCAATCGTGATCCAAAGTCATCGGACTCACAACATAAGGCCGTCCAGCGAAAGCGATGATTCCGATGCGATCGTTCGGCCGGCCTTCAATAAACTTTTGCGTTATCTCACGGATCGCATCGACGCGTGTCACCTCCTCGCCTCCGATCGTAAAATCTTTCGTCAACATCGATCCGGAAACATCGAGCACGAGCATGATGTCGATCCCGCTTGCTTCGATCTGAGTGAGGCTCTTTCCCAATTGTGGCCGTGCCAGCGCGATGACAAAAATTGCCAAAGTTGCGAGCAGCAGCGCGCGCAGAATTTTGCCGGCGCGGGCGGCGCTCTGTTTCCCGAGCGCGCGCAACGTTGCTGTTGATGAAAACGTTAACGCGGCGGCGGGTCCGCGCTTGCCGCGCAAATAGGCGAGCAATGGGATCGCGAGCAGCAACAGGAGCGGCCACGGATGGGCGAACGTCAGGACGCTATTAGCCGGCGACCAATCAAACAGTCGCAAGTTCAAGTTGCCCTCCTTTTACAAAGCGCGTTGCCTCTTCGAGCAACAATTGGCTGTCCACCGTCGTTGCTTCGTAACGTGCGAACTTGATTAGATCGCACCGGTTCAAAAAATCTTCGAGCAGCGATTTTTCATCCTTGGAAAACGGCGATGCTTTTGTCAGCCCGCTGAGGAACTCGACTGAAGTTTGCCGCGTGACCGGTAGGTTGAACTGTTCGGTCACGTAGCGCCGAAGAATATCGGAAACGCGAATGCTGAACTGATAGGGTGGCATCTTTTCCACATCGCTCTGCATGCGCTCGAGCAGCTCCAGCACGCGCTCCCGCGCCGATTTCATCGGAACAGCGCGCTTGCGCGACCGGATAATGAACCAGACGATCAGACCGGCGATCGTCAGTGCGGTGAATGCTCCGAGAAAAATTACCCACGGCGAAATGAGTGAATAATCAACCGGTGGCGCGATGTCGTGAAAGTCTTGGGCAAGAAAGAATGACATAAACAAGAACGACATCTTCATTCACCGGATGGCAAGACGGCGTTCGCGCTGTTTGAAGAACGAGCGCAGCGCCGGCAAATAATCCTCGCCTGTTCGCAAT
>Ga0207099_1134_pt1 | contig 14424 bp, 15 predicted proteins | sample Alteio_BWMinHeat_85_FD_153521 | JGI IMG/M metagenome (GOLD analysis project Ga0207099, IMG submission 153521) | Enriched cells from forest soil in Barre Woods Harvard Forest LTER site, Petersham, Massachusetts, United States -... | ecosystem: Environmental > Terrestrial > Soil > Temperate forest >... | reverse complement strand
GTACTTTACGATAAGTTAAAGGCCGTTTTAGTGCTGAGGCAAACATAATTCCCCAGGCATCATGTCGCGAACCACCACCGACAACCGAAATTTCATCTGTTTTTAAATTAGGGTCTTGCATTAATGCTTCATAACCCAGTGTAATGCCAAAGGCTGTCCCTTCTAAAACCGCCATGGTCATATCGGCTTTTGTAGTTGAATTATTTATTCCAAAAAAAACACCGCTTGCATGGGGATTATTATGCGGTGTACGTTCGCCTGATAAATAAGGCAAAAAAATTACGTTATTGTTTGCATGCTTTCCAGATAATAGTTGTGCAATATCACTTTCAAATAATTCTGTAATCCAAGTAATCGTGCTTGCCCCATTTAAATGCACCGCCATATGATGCCAATAATCAGGCACTGCATGACAAAAGGTGTGAATTGCAGCAGTAGGGTTCGGTTGATATTTTTCACAAGCAATAAAAAAAGTCGCTGATGTGCCTAATGACAAATAAGCGGTATGTGAATTAACAGATCCCATGCTGATAGCACTCGCTGCATTATCCCCTGCGCCTGCAACTATTTTTACATTTTCAGATAACCCCCAGTTTTTTGCAACCACGCTTTTTATTTTCCCGGTGACTGCATTGCCTTCAAATAATTTCGGCATATTTTTTTCAGATAAATCACATGCAGATAATAATGCATTTGACCATTGCCGTTTTTCAATATCAAGCCACCCTGTTCCTGACGCATCAGACATGTCTGTTGCAAAATCACCACTTATTAAAAATCGCAAATAATCTTTGGGTAATAAAATTTTATTTATTTTTTTAAAAATATCAGGCTCGTGTTTTTTAACCCAGAGAACTTTTGGTGCTGTAAATCCAGGCATAATAATACTGCCTGCAATTTGCATTGCATTGGGTACTGCATTCATTAATGCTAAACATTCTTCGGATGATCTGCCATCGTTCCATAAAATGGCAGCACGCAATACGTTATTTTTGTCATCTAATATAACAGCGCCATGTTGTTGCCCTGCTAAACCAATGACTTTTACTTTTTTTAATTCGTTGGGAAATTTCGTGTGAAGCTGTTGCATCGCAGAATTTAATGCATTCCACCAATCCATTGGATTTTGCTCTGACCATAAAGGTTGCGGACGAGACACAATTAATGAAGATGATTCTGTTGCAAGGCAATTTAAATCATCGTCAACCAAAATAACTTTGACACTCATGGTGCCGAGATCAATTCCTAAATACATAAAATTCCTTGAGCATCTTTCAGTGTCGCATTTTATCAGAAAAACACGGTAGTGCAATTTTTTTAAGGATCGAAAACCAAGCGGGCCTGCAGTTGTAGGAGTTAATTCGTACATGTTCCTAAACTTTTAAATTTAATTTCGGATCGAGGCATTCAGGCTGTGATCTAATTTATAGACTTTTGCATCAAGCTGATTTATCTGTAAGAGGATAAAAACCCCGGGAAATGGGGTTTTTATAGTAAAAGTTATTTAGTAAAAGCAGATTTAACCAGCAACATTAAAACTGCAATCAGATAAAGGTGCACACTCTGCGCTTTCAATCTCACCGTTTTGCTTAACTGTCGTAGGTATCCAAATGCTATTGCTATTGTCCATAGTTGTTGCTCCATTGCTCACCAGGCTTAATAAGGTGTCATTGGAAGAATTGGAATTATAATAGCACTGAATTTGAGTGCCATATTGCATATAATCTGCTGCATAATATTGTACAAAGTCCGGCGTTCCAAGACTGCTTTGTCCATTTACCGGGCCTTCAAATTTTGTATTACCTGGGCCATATCCTACAAAGTTTCCATTAACAACTGTAGCTGTCGTTGGACATTGCGAAGTAAATGCCATCGCACTTGTTGCTAAAACACAACTAGAAAGTGCCGCTAAAATAATCATTTTTTTCATTATAAATCACCCCATTTAAGTTTATGTACAGTACAAACGTCCTGTCGCAAACTTAGAAATCCATTCGTTGCTGGTCAACATTTAAACATAACGGAAAGGTGTCGTCAACTTCTACTTTTTAATAAATTACATTATTGCCAAGAAAATCGCTGAAATGGACGTTTTAATATTTTTAACCCCGTTCTTTTTCTAAACTCTGACAACCTGAAAAACATGGTATTGTAAAAATCTCTGTTCGTGCTATTTTTCTATGTAAATACCACTTGAAATATCTCAAAATGAGATGTAATATAACAACAAGGAAAGAATATGCATGTTATTACTCAGAGCCGAATTTGGGAGGCAAAAGAAAAGTACCCTGAATCAGCAAGTGCTTTGGATGGTTGGTATCGTGTGATTAAAAAAAATGAATTCCGTGGTTTTGCTGAGTTAAAAAAAAGCTTTAACAGTGTTGACAAGGTCGGTGAGTTATTTGTATTCGACATCGCTGGAAATAAGTTGCGGTTAATAACAACCATTCATTTTCAAAGAAAGAAAATTTATATCCGGCATATTTTAACGCATAAAGAATATGATAAAAACAATTGGAAACGATAACTTATGAAACAAGTACTCACAAACGCAATCAAACACTGGGATTATATTGCCCCACTTGCAAAATACCCAAAAAATAAAAAAGAATTTGACGAATTAATGTCCGAGTTAGATGAATTATTAATTATTGTTGGCAATAATGAAAAACATCATTTGATGGGTTTGGTTGACCTATTAAGCAATATAATTTCTGCTTATGAGAAAGAACATTTTCCCATCAATACCAAGGGAATTGATGCGTTAAAATATTTAATGGAAGCGCATAATTTACATCAAGCTGATTTATCTGAAATTGGCAGTCAGGGCGTCGTATCTGAAATATTACATAGGAAACGCGATTTAAACCTACGGCAAATTAAATTACTTGCGCAACGTTTTCACGTAAGCCCTGCTACGTTTATTGATTGATTCAGATTGTCAAACACCACCCAAACCGATCTTCTTTTTCGCCATACTGAATGGCGGTTATTTCATCGTACAATCTCTGAGAAAGATGGCCAATTTCATTGTTATTAATAACAATAGATTTTCCATTGTGTTCGATTTCTCCAACAGGTGAAATAACGACAGCGGTCCCTGTTGAAAAAATTTCTTTCAATGTGTTTTGTTTAGCACTTTCAAAAACTTCATCAATGGAAATTCTTCTTTCACAAACGGTTATTCCCCAGTCTTTTGCCAGTGTGATGATACTGTCTCGGGTAATACCAGCGAGTATGCTGCCATCAAGTGGCGGCGTAATTAATTCATCACCAATCAGAAAAAAAACATTGGCCGTCCCGACTTCATCAATATATTGCTTTTCAATGCCGTCAAGCCATAACACTTGAGAAAACCCATTTTTTTTCGCAATTTCTTGCGGTAAAAGGCTGGCTGCATAATTTGCCGGTGTTTTTGCTTCGCCCAAAATCCCTTTTATGGTTCGAACATGTTCACCCGAAGTGGTTAGTCGAGTCGGCATTAAACCGCCTTTATAATAAGCGCCAACAGGTGAAGTGATAACAAAATAGGTGTAGGTATCCGATATTTTCACACCAATAAAATTGTCAGTTGCAAAAATAACGGGACGAATATACAACGAACAACCCTTTTTATCGGGAATCCACGCAGAATCTATTTGTAAAAGTTGGGTCAGGGGTTTTATAAAAGTGTCGTAATCCATTTTGGGTATGCACAGTCTTTGAGATGAATTATTTAATCTTTGATAATGTGCATCAGGACGAAAAATATTTATTTTCCCATTTGGCGTTTTAAATGCTTTTAAGCCTTCAAAAACAGCCTGTCCATAATGTAAATAACAATTACCTGGAAATAGCTCAAATGCACCATAAGGTTTTATTGTTGGTGTTTTCCAACATTGATCGTGATAATCCATCGTGATCATATGATCGGAAAATGTATCTCCAAATTGAAGATTGTTAAAATCGATTTTAGCTAAACCACTTTGTTGCTTTTTTATTATTTCTATTTTCAATTGAAAATCCCTATATAAAATTCATTTCATCGAGCGCCAACTGCGCAATGATATCCCGCATCACCTCATTCGCCCCTGCACCAATCGTCGCCACAGGTGCGTCGCGGTAAATTCGCGAGATGAAGCTATTGTTGTCATAACCATCAGCGCCATGTAAACGGAGACAATCTGCCGCAATAGTGTTCGCTAATTCTGTCGCCTTTAGTTTTGCCATGGAGCATGCTGCAATGGGCATTTCATCGTTTTGCTGATAAACCCAGGCAGTGTGATAAGCAAGTTGACGCGCCGCTTCTAATTCGGTGACGTGATTTGCCATTTGATGCCGCAACGACTGTAGTTTATTAAGCGTTGTATTATATATTTTTCGTTTGGAAAGTGCTTGCCAAGTTATATCAAGACAATGTTCTGCACCACCGATTGCTAGCAATGCTATTGCCAGCCGTTCGAGCTGAAGGCATTTCATGAGGTAAATAAAGCCTTGTTCGGCACGACCAATTAGTTGCGTTGGCGGCACGCTCAGCTGATTAAATTGCATTTCTGCAACATCAGCAGTGTGCAAACCCAAATTATTTGATTTCGTAATGACAATATTTTTTGATTGCGTATCAACTACAAATAAAGAAATGCCAGTAGCACCTCGTTTCGTCGGCGCATTTTTTTTATCTGTTTTTGCAACAACGATAACAAAATTTGCTGTCGTGCCATTCACAACATATTTTTTATTGCCGTTGATAATATAATTTTCGCCGTCAAATACGGCTGTTGTTTGAATATGGCTTAAATCAGAACCAGCTCCACTTTCTGAAATAGCCAGCGCAGCAATTTTTTCACCCAAAATTGAGGGAATTAAATATTTTTGTTTTAAATAATCAGAACCAAAAGTAGCAATATAAGAAGTGGCCATGTAAACATGCAGTGCAATAGCAAGCCTGAACCCTGTGTAACCTGTTCGCCCTAGCTCCTCAAGAAAAATAACGGAATAAAAAATATCTTTTTCTGCGCCACCCAATTCTTTTGGATAAAACAAAGCAAAATAGCCTTGCTCCCCCATTCTTTGCCAAAAGCTTTTTGGAATACAGCGATTTATTTCCCATTGATCTAAATAAGGAATCGCTTCTTGCTTTAAAAACTGACGCAGCGTTTTTCGAAAAGCATTATGGTCTGGTGTAAAATAAATAGATTTTTGATTCATTATTGTTTCTGCATACTCATAAGCTCTTTTCGATTTATTTTCCCATTTGGCGTTAAGGGTAACGCATCAAGCCACAAAAAATCTGCTGGTATCATATAGTGAGGCAATTGTTTTTTCAAATAAAGCAGCAATTCTTTTTGATCTGGTTTTGGTGCATTCACATTTGACACCAAATAAGCAATCAGTTTTTTATTATCATACGATTGATCATAAACAATAACGACTGCTTGACGAATCCCGTGATGCATGTGTAATGCGGCTTCAATTTCGCCTAATTCAATGCGAAAACCCTGTATTTTAACTTGATTGTCCGTTCTGCCAATAAAGTCAAGATTGCCATTGTTAAGATAATTTACTTTATCGCCTGTTTTATAGAGATTATTTTTGAATTTATCAAGCGTCTCCGCGGGTCGATTTAAATACCCTTTCGCTAAACCAGCACCGCCAATGTAGAGCTCGTCTTCAATAATATAAACTTCTGTATTATTAATTGGACGACCAATCGGTATTCTTAAATCATTTTGATGCAGCAATTTCACTGGATAATAAGTGGCAAAAGTAGTGCTTTCAGTTGGGCCATAAACACTTGTTATATCAATTGTTGGTAATTCTTTTAAGGCTCTGCGCATGTGAATAACCGAATGTGCTTCACCGCCTGTCAATATTTGTTTTAGGGTTGAGAGTATTTTTGGATTTTCATCTATTATTAAATTAAATAAAGCAGTAGTAAAAAATGCTGTCGTTATTTTATTTTTTTCAATCACTGTTTGTAATTTTTTTAGGGTGATGTGTTTTTCGGGAAATAATACACATTGCCCACCCTGTAATAAAGCACCCCAAATTTCAAAAGTAGCGGCATCAAAACTGATTGGCGCTAACTGTAGAAATATTCTGGTATTATCAAAATGAACGTAGTCCGCACCACACACTAAACGAACAACACCGCGTTGTCGTGTTTCAACGCCCTTAGGCAGCCCTGTTGAACCAGAGGTATAATTCACATAAGCCAAGGAATCAATATTTGCATTCGAAATTGGATTTTCGCCACTTTCCTTGTTGATTTCTTCTTGCGCCTTATTGAGAAAAATTGAATTGAGTATTATCGAAACATTTGCATCAGATAACATGAATTTGAGACGTTCTTCGGGATAGCTATTATCCAATGGAAAATACGTACCGCCCGCTTTAAGTATTGATAATATCGCAATGATCATTTCAAAAGAACGATCCAAACAAAGTCCAACCAGCGTATTTGTTTTTACGCCTTTTTTAATAAGATAATGTGCCAACTGATTGGCGCGTTGATTGAGTGTTTCGTATGTCATTACTTCGTCTTGATAAACCAGAGCAATTGCGTCAGGATTTTTTATTACCTGTTCTTCAAATAACATGGCGATTGTTTTATTTTCAGGATAGGGTGTTTTCGTATCATTGATGTTTTCTAATAATTTCTGAGCCATTGTCTGACTTTCATTTAAATAAGGATGTATTATTATATTTAATAATTTCAATAATGCCTTTTCGTTACTGTGCAAGAAAAAATGATCACCTTGAAAACTGTGGTGATCAAAATCTGTTGTGTACTTTTCCCATTCCTGCACTTTCTCGGAAGGCGCAATTTCGTCACTTAAACCAGAAAATACTTTAATCGGAATGGTTGTTTTTTCACTAAAACTATAGAGCCAAGTTTCAGCAAGTAAAAAATCAGCGCGTAAAACAGGCTCAAACATTTTCATTAGATCATTGTCTTTTTGAATAATATCCGGTATTCCATTCATCTTTGAAATAGCATTAAAAAATTCGTTTTGAGGTAAGTAATGGATAGGCGAATGAAATGCGGGAATATGCGGTGGTTTGCAAGCGGACACGAAAAATTGCTGCGGCAATCGTTTATTTTTTATTTGAAAACGCTGGATTAAGTTAAATGCGATACAAACACCCAGACTGTGGCCCAATAAAAAATAAGGCTTATCGGTTAAATTAAGGAAATCTTTTTCTACTTCGTCAATCAGCGACATCCAATCTGTAACGTTTTTTTCATCCATTCTGCCGCCACGTCCCGGAAGTGTGAAGGCAACAATTTCAATTGTTTCTGGCAGACTTTTAGACCACGTGCGAAAAACATTTCCACTGCTACCGCCATAGGGAAAGCAGATGAGACGCACAATTGCATTATCACGTTTGGGTAAAGCTTGAAAACCATTTCTTGTCATTTTTTGTCTATTGCGCCCGCTAATGCAGTGATGCGACCATCTTCAAACAGAGTATCTGGCGCTAATTCCATGCCAAAAATTGATTCAACGCGCGATAAAAATTTAATGGCATTTAATGAATTCCCGCCGATATCAAAAAAATCTGTATCAACAGTAATGTCATCAAAACCAAACATTTCTTGAAAAAGGTCAATTAATTTTTTTTCAGTTGCTGTGCTCATTTATTCCCCGTAAATAATTCTGCAAATACATTTCCATTTTGATCTTTATCTCTCATTCGATTATGGTGATAATCATCTTTTCCAGACACTAAAACACAGCCATATTCATTGAGATTAAATGAAGATCCATGCGCATAAAAATTATCTATGTTGGGATAAACTTTAACGTGCGTTGGAACATAGCGCGAAGAAATAGCAAAGCGAGTGGATCGATCGGAAATATTGGGGTGTGATGCGTGAACACATCGTGCGGTGAAAATAACAAACTCGCCTGCTTTCATTTCCATGCTGATGTGTTGTTGTTCTTCTGGTAACCAGTTTGGATCAACCTTAAACTCTTCAAAATCATATCCATAAAAACCCGTTTCAGAAATAACAGGAGAATATTCTCCTTCTTTTCGGTCAATGATTTTTGCTTCATCGTAATATTTTGCTTTGTGTGTTCCAGGAATAAATCGCATACAAGCTGTTTCAATCGTTGTATCAGTAAACGCAGTCCACACCGTTAAATCCATAATATCGCTGTCCTCGCCCTTTGTTGCTTCCAGCATAGGCGTTCCATTGGCATATTGGTATGTACGCACTTGATGCCATTCTGTTCCTTTATTCCCAGGAAATTTAGGGAAAAATTCAGTTCGCCAACATAAAACATTCTCACCTAAAATACCTGTGAGGCGATCAATAATTCCTTTTTGTCCGATATGTTTTGCAAGTGCTTCAATATCTAAATGGCGATCATAATTAACATCGTTGTCAAACACCATTTTATGTCGATTTAAATTACTTTTTCGGATGTTGCGCAGTATTTCTTTCGCGATTTCAGGTTCATATAACTTAAAGGGTCCGATGACACCATCGGCTATAAATTGCTGTTTTTCGTTTGTCGTTAACATATTCCTAAATCCCTCAACTTTTTTCCTTCAAATAAATTAGCTTCAATTTTTTCCAAGCTACAGTTTTTTGTTTCGGGTACGAATAGTGCCACAAAAACGAGTGATAATAAACACGCAATAAAATAAATGAAAAATGTACCAGGTTTTCCGAGATGATCAATTAAGCTTAAAAAACTAATCGCAACTAAGCCATTGAAAGCCCAGTTAAACAAGGTCGCAATACTAGCGCCAAAGCCGCGCACTTGCGTCGGGAAAATTTCAGAAATCATTAACCATACAATCGGCCCTAAGCTGACCGCAAAACCCATCACATACATTAACATCCCTGTCATCAATAGTATTTTAGTGGTTAATAATGCTGAATTTAAGGAAAATGCCCACATCATTGCCAGCAAGGCAATTGCCATAAAACTGATGCCAAAATACAATAAAGGTTTACGACCAAGCTTGTCGATTAACAATACGCTCACGATGGTAAATATCAAAAATACGATGCCGATACCAATGCTTGCAAAAATGGCGCTTGAAGCTCCCGTAAATCCTGACATTTGAAAAATCGTCGGCGCATAGTACAAAATGGTATTTATCCCGGTGATTTGCTGAATTACCGCAAGCCCAACAGCGATTAATAACGTATTTCTAATTTTAGGACGAAATAAATGTTTCCAAGAAGTGTTTTCATGCTGCAAACTTCGATGAATCTCATCTAGCTCATTCTCAGCTATGATTGCGCATCGTCGTAATTTTTTTAAAATTAAAAAAGCTTTTTCTTTTTTGCCTTTTGATGCCATCCATCGCGGACTGTAGGGTAAAAAACACATGCCCAGCAATAAAAATGCCGCAGGAATAATACCAACACCAAACATCCATCGCCATTGTGCATGTTGTGAAAAATGATAATCCACCAAATAAGAAATAAAAATACCTGTAGCAATTGATAATTGATTTAGGGAAACGAGGGCGCCACGATGATTTTTCGGCGAAATTTCGGAAATATACAAAGGCGCTGTAAAAGAAGCGATGCCAATAGCAATGCCGACAATTATTCTACCGATGACAAGCAAGGGAATAGAAGGTGCAAGCGCTGTCATGAATGTGCCGACGATAAATAATAACGCATCCAAAATCAGCATTATTTTTCTGCCAATATGGTCCGTCATACGGCCGCTAATTAATGCGCCTGCACATGCACCCATTAAAACAGCGCTGACAATAAAACCATTTAACGCAGATGATAAATGAAATTCTTGGCTTATGAATAAAATGGCGCCCGATATCACGCCGGTATCATAACCAAATAAAATCCCGGATAACGCGGCGATAAAGGCAACAAGAAACACATAATAACGCATTATACGGCAACTCGATCAGGCAAGGTGACATTCAATTCTAGAATGGCGTTGTTATCTTTGTGATGTAGCTCCACGTTCACTTGATCAACATCGGCATTCGTATATTTTGCAACGAGCAATAAAATTTCCCTACGCAAAGATTGCAAATAATCCGGACCATTTTTTTCTGCTTTTTCTTGCGCAATAATAATATGCAAGCGATTCTTTGCTTTATCAGCCGATTTACTTTTACGAAAATATTGAAAAATATTAAAAATACTCATGCCATCACCTCCTGCTTGCTGCTCAATAACCGCTTAAAAAATCCTTTTTTAGGGATTTCTGGCCTACCCAAAAATTTTAATACAATGTTTTGATAGGCGTGACCCGCATCGCTCTTCTGATCTAAAATAACAGGCTCACCGGAGTTCGATGCGTTTAATACACTCGAAGATTCAGGAATAATGCCTAATAATGGAATACCTAATATTTCTTGAACACTTTCAACTGACATCATTTCGCCGTTATTTGCCCGTTTTTTAGTGAAACGCGTAACGATTAAATATTCTTCCAGTGTTTCACCCTTCTCTGCTTTTTCCGTTTTGCTGGATAACATTCCTAAAATGCGATCCGCATCTCGCACAGAAGATACTTCAGGATTAGCAACCACAATGGCAACATCAGCGAAATGCATAGCCATTAATGCGCCTTTCTCAATGCCAGCGGGTGAATCACACACGATATAATCAAATGATTCGGCCAATGCGTCTAATATTTTTTTTACTGCATCTTTGTCTAAGGCATCTTTATCGCGTGTTTGAGATGCCGCCAAAATAGACAGGTTGGGGATTTTTTTGTCGCGAATTAAAGCTTGATTTACATTTGCATCGCCATGGATGACATTGACAATGTCATACACAACACGACGTTCGCAGCCCATAATTAAATCTAAATTGCGCAAGCCGATATCGAAATCAATGACGACGGTTTTATGCCCTGCCAATGCAAGACCTGTTGCAAATGATGCGCTCGTTGTTGTTTTTCCAACGCCGCCTTTGCCAGAGGTAACTACGATTATTTTTGCCATGATGGCTCCTTGTTATTGTAGGGAAGCTGAACGTTTTATCCAACATCAGTATTTCGTGTTAAATTATTTCTATTTGTAATTCGTCGTTTAATAAATATATCTGCACCATATTTTGTGCTGTATTATGCATTTTTAATTTTTCACTTACCAGATAATGCCCGGCAATAGCAATTAATTCCGCTTCTAATTGTTTGCAAAAAATTCTAGCAGTCAGGTCACCACTGGCGCCGGCTAATGCCCTGCCCCGTAATGGCGCGTAAATGTGAATATGACCATCAGCAATAATTTCTGCACCTGGATTGACAGGTGCCAAAATAATTAAATCTGAGTCTTTGGCGTAAATTTGCGTTCCCGCCCTGACAGGTTTGGTGATGACTTTGGTGGGCACTTTCATTATTTCAGGCGCTTTATTTTTAACAGGCGTTGTTTTTTGAATCGCATCGGCCAAATTGGGCAAATTACTTTGTGCTTTTAATCCGCGTGCTGCAATCGGCTGCAGTTGGTGGCGACGCAATGTTTCACAAATTTGTGCCACATCCATTTGATCAGGTGTTTCATTAAGTGCACTAAAGTCTAGAATAACAGGGGAATTTGAAAAATAGTTAGGCGCTTTTTGAGTGATTGTATTTAATTGCGATTGCAATAAATCATTTTCATGGCGCAATAAACGCAATATCGTGATAGGTAAAAAATCGGCTTTGAGTTGAAAACTATCCATGCAAGCGAAGTCCGTTTTTTGTATAAGATGGGTGTGATAATAACATTATCTTGAAGGGTGGTGTACAAAATAAAGTGGCAAAATTTAAGATTTCCTTAATATATATTGTATAACATGTTATCCAAGTTAACGCTTAAGGATGTCATACTGTGAGAGAAAAGATATGTGAAATTTTAGACGTAGTAATCATCCCTCGTGAACAATATGATGGATTAGTGGCAGCCCGTACTCTTTTGGAAACTACCAATGCTATTTATGGGTCATGGGTTACATCTTTAAACGCAAAACTCGCAGATCAAAATAAGGCGCTATCTACCAAGATTGATCAACAGGCTGCAATAATTCGTCAAGATCAGCAAGCGCTGTTAATGTCAGATAGAACGATTGGAAAGCTGGAAGCTTTGCTTAAAGCAAAAACAGTATGTAATGCAAACACACAAACTGACCCCGGTTATTTTTCCATGTGGTCTTCACAAGGAAATACAACCACCGCCTCTTTAGAAGCTTTTGTAACAGAAGTAAAACAACAATAAATTAAGATCACACAATGACTTCAAGCTCAGGAACAGCAGCATTGTTTGCTCGAAACTCGGAAAGCAAATCATCCATCAGCAGCGTTAAAATCTCCGTCATAATCACAAAGTCAGCATCAAAACGTTGTTGTGGTGTTTCGGTGTAGTCTGCTTTTGATAGTTCGATAACGGCATTTTGAAACTGAATGCTTTTAATCGAAAAATCAGGCGTTAAAACAAATTGCAACTGGTCTTTCCAACTTAAACTTAATTGCGAAATATCGCAGCCATCTTTCATTAATGATTGAATGGCATTCGCTAATAAATCTTGATGTTGACAACGAATAACACGACGTTCTTGTTGTGGGTCTTGCATAACACAGGATTGACCGATTGTGAAACCCTCGGGCGCATTTTCTTTTACCCATTGTGTCATTACTATTGTCGGTTTTTTAATATCAGGTGATTTTAAATCAATCGGTGCGATGGCGCGTTTGAAAAATGCAACAAAACGCTCTACTTTTTTGGCATTATTGGAATTGATAATTAAATATTGTCGGTCTAAATCAATCATGGCGTGAATACGTGTTTTCTGCGTAAATGCCTTGGGTAATAACGTTTGCGTTATCTCGTCCTTTAAGCTTTGTTTTTCTTTTCCGCGGACAGCGCGTGATTCCTTTTTTTCAATTTCTTCAATTTTTTCGTCGAGTGCTTGACGAATAACACCAGCTGGCAAAAGCTTTTCTTCCAATTGCAGACAGATCATCCAATATTTTTTTGAACCATAAACCAATTGTGAATCGTTTTGATCAATGGGTGATACCCATCCCATGCTTGAAGGCAATGACGGCAAACAAGGCGTAAACGATAAGGGCGATAAGGCGCTGGATAATTCAGCTTGATTCATTTTTAATGATTTGGTGAATTGAAAAAGTGATGCTTGTTTGAACCACATGAGTTTCTCCCTAAAAATAGGCGCATCTTAACTTTTTTGTTAAAAAAATGATATGATAAATTTTTATCACGGGCGACTTCTATGAAAAAATTTTTCTTGACATGTTTATTGTTTTATTCCGCATCTTCATTTTCTCAATTTAGCAACATGATTGTATTTGGCGATAGCCTTTCCGATGGCGGAAATTTTCCTGAATCACAAAAAATATGGCGGCACGATAATGAAGGAAAAACATTAGACAATTCAGTTCCCCAGCTTTATGTTCCTTTTTCAAATCCCATTGACACTGCGTCCCCCGCTTTTTCTTTTACCTGGCCACCATTAAATAATGCAATGCTTGAAAAACAAGCGCCAATTGAAAACAATTCTAATCCGCGAAAATACCGTAGTATTAGTTGGCCACAATTTTTTTTAAATATGGCTGAAATATCTCATTTAGTAAAATCGTCCATTATTTCGCCGAGCAACCTACTTAATACGCGAAAAATACCTGCGAATTTTTCATTTAATTATGCGTGGGGATATGCAATGTCTACTCAAAATTGTGTGAACCCTTATTATCAACCGACCAAACTTTGTGACGCCAAAAGCATTTATCAAGCAAGAAAAAATTATGAAGAAAATCCCAATGTTCAAAATTACAAGCTTCTTGAAATACCGGGATTATTTGAACAAATGAAATTATTTGTAAACGATGTTAGGGCAAATAAAGTGTCAGTTGATAAAAATACAATCTATGTATTTAGGACTGCGGGTAATGATTTGATTGTTGCAGTCACTGCACTGTATCGCCACTACAATCCTTTACCTTCCATACAGTTTATACTGGGATTTTCATCAGAAAATATACTCAAAAATATTTCCCTATTGCATTACAGCTTACCAAAAGAAAAGCGCCCAAAAATAGTTTATGTGTTTAATTTATACAATCCAGAATTAACACCCGGGTTTCGTGCACATCCTGTGATCGCTGCAATTGGAAAGTTTGAAGTTCTTTGCAGCAATTTTTGGTTGGAATTGGATGCGAAAATATTTAATCTTTTTTCACATACGAAAGTCATGGTTGTGCCCACTTATCAATGGTATGAAAACAGTAGTAAAAGTGATTATTTTAAAGCGCATTTAGGTGAAGCATGTCAAATAAAGGGTGGCAATTATGACAGTCCAACGGTTATTCCAAAATCAAACTGTGCAGGTTACCAATTTTGGAATTCTGTGCATCCGGCAGCACCGATGAATGTATTTGAGGCTAATCAATTTCTTAATATTTTGATTTCCGACAAAACAGTTTGAGTAAAATGATCAAT
>Ga0207099_1133_pt1 | contig 14428 bp, 15 predicted proteins | sample Alteio_BWMinHeat_85_FD_153521 | JGI IMG/M metagenome (GOLD analysis project Ga0207099, IMG submission 153521) | Enriched cells from forest soil in Barre Woods Harvard Forest LTER site, Petersham, Massachusetts, United States -... | ecosystem: Environmental > Terrestrial > Soil > Temperate forest >... | reverse complement strand
TCAATTGGCTTTTCCAATTTGGTGGATTTTATTGGCAGTTTTTATTGCAGATGCAAGCTATACTTTGATTCATCGCTTCATTCAGAAAAAAAAATTAGGCACTGCACATCGCGAACATGCTTTTCAGCGACTAACACAATCTGGATTAACGCATAAACAAGTAATGATTGGTGTTTTATATATTAATTTATTGCTTTGCTTACCATTGGCGTTATGTTATCAGTATTTAACTGCGGAGTTGATTCCCGCTTTTTTATTTTTTGTTGTCGCTTTTTGTTGGATGGCCTGGTTTTTGATTATTAGGAAATATAGTTACACTTAGTTTTTAATGACAAGGATAGTTTGATGTTCAATTTGAAATGGTTACGACGATATTCTGTTCCAGTCATATTGACGCATGACATTGGTGCAGTAGTCCTTGCCTGGTGGATTGCTTTTTTTGTCCGATTCGATTTCAGTGCAGCATCCTTTACCGATATACAACACGTATTAAAGGCGCAATGCTTTGTTGTATTAACACATACTTTTTTTTATTGGTACTATAAAACATACAGACCTTTGTGGCGTTTTTTTTCATTGCATGAATTACTTCGTCTTGCCAAAGCCGTTATTTCCGCATGGATTTGCAATATTACTGTTCTTTTTTTATTTCATGATCTCATGCAAATTCCTAAAAGCATTTGGTTTATTTATCCATTATGGTTGATTTTAATTTTGGGGTTTAGTCGACTCATAATTCGATCAGCAAGTGATCGACAAAATGCAGCATCAGAAGCAAAGCGCGTTTTGCTTCTCGGCGCCGGAAAAAATGCAGAATTTTATTTACGTGAATTAGCGCGGTTCCCCGAAAAACAATATCATCCCGTTGTGTGCCTTGATGATGATGTGACATTACGGGGAAAAGAAATTCGAGGTGTGCCTATTTTAAGCGGTATTCCATCACTGGCAAAAACAATCAGAAAAAAAAATATTGACCTGGTAGTGATTGCATTTTCAATTATTACCAAAGAAAAATTGCGTTTCATCGTTGAGACTTGCGAAGAGTGTCAAATTACCGTGCGTATTTTACCGACCTTAGCAGAAATTGCAGAAGGTCAAGCATCACAACCGCGTGAAGTAATACTTGAAGATCTATTAGGGCGTGATCCAGTAGAATTAGATTGGCAAAGTATTAATACTTTTTTATCTGATCAAGTCGTTTTGGTAAGTGGAGGTGGTGGGTCAATCGGTTCTGAACTGTGTCAACAAATACTGCAATTAAATCCTAAAAAATTAATTATTGTAGATCACTCAGAATTTAATTTATATGAAGTTGAAAAACAGCTTAATGCTAAAAATGTTTGTATTGAATTAGTTAATATTACTGATGCGGTTTCTGTTAAGCATATTATGCAACAGCATAAACCCACTATTATTTTTCATGCTGCTGCTTATAAGCATGTCCCCATTTTAGAATTTCAGCCATTTCAAGCCGTTAAGAATAATATTATGGGCACCAAAATTCTTGCAGAAGCAGCTGTAGAAAATAATGTGAAAAAATTCGTGATGATATCGAGTGATAAAGCAGTCAACCCAACCAATATCATGGGTGCTACAAAACGCATAGCCGAAATATTTTGCCAAACATTTAATCATGCTTCAAAAACTGCTTTTATAACGGTGCGCTTCGGTAATGTGATTGGTTCCACTGGCAGTGTGATTCCACTATTTAAAAAACAAATTGCAAGTGGGGGACCTGTTACAGTTACGGATCCTAACATGACACGTTATTTTATGACAATTAAAGAAGCGTCTCAGTTGGTGCTTCAAGCAGGTGCTTTGGGCGTAGGGGGTGAGATTTTTGTGTTGGATATGGGTGAACCTGTTAAAATTATTGATGTCGCAAAACATTTAATTCAATTATCAGGCAAAAAATTAAGTGATATTGAGATTGTGTATACTGGCTTAAGACCGGGTGAAAAAATGTTTGAGGAATTGTTTTATGGGAGTGAAGCATTGAGCCAAACATCGCAGAAAAAGATTTTTAAAGCGAATATTGAATCTCAAAAAAATTGGCATGAAATGCTTACGGCATTAAACTCACTTGAAATGAGTTGTTTTAAGCATGATGAAAATAGTTTAATTTTTACTATGCGCGAAATATTAGAGCGGGAAGGTGATTTTTTAGAAAAAAATTCAGTAAATAGGGATTCAGATGTTGGTGTTGTGATGGATTTGGCAAGTGTTTAAATTTTATTAATTTGAGCTAGCGTAGCATGAAAGATATTTTTCCAGAAGTTGAGTCAAGGTATGTTGATTCTGAATTAATCGCAACAAATTCAAAAAAAATCAGCGAACTTTCTCGTTTTTTTTACTCCGCATTTTCATTTTTATTAATTTGTGCAGGTATTTGGATTTTCTGTTTCTATGCAAACAAAAACTTACCTGATATTCGACCTGGTGTTGATGTTATTAATAGTGCCAAAACTGATTATTTAAAAAACCATTTAATTTTTTCTCCAAATAAACCTATTAAAGTCCTTGTTTTCGGCGATAGCAAAGTACTATCTGGATTTATCCCAAAACAGTTTGACCATGAAGTACATGGTGCAACATCTTATAATGTTGGGTTTGGTGGCACTTCAATTTTTATACCACAATTGCAAAAGTTGCTTTGCAGAGGTGTAATACCTACTCATGTTTTAGTGATGGTACCGTGGTTTGACTCGCCTGTTGAAAAAAAATCTTTTTTCCATTTCTTGCCAAGGGACGAAAAAATTATTAATGTATTATTTCCATTTCATTTATTGATACGAAACACACTGGTTTTTTTATTGCGCAGTAAGCAATATGGCGGTCCTTTAGGATTTTATCATTATGCTGAAGCAGAAGTGGAAAATATGTATCGGGATCATGGTTATTTTTTTATTTACGACCAAAGTCGTTTTCCAAATGAGCGCTTACCAAAAAATTTTCATTTAGAAAGTGATAATTCAAAATTAATTAAATACCGTGACCCTGATATTAACAGCAAGGCTTTTCACAAATTAAAAGACCTTGCAGATCAGTATAAATTTAAAATAATTGTTATGCCATATTATTTACGGCAACGCGAACGTGGTCAGGTAGGTATTAATTATGCAATGGTTAATGCATTGAAACCCTATCATGAGTTTAGTGTTATGAGTAAAGATTATTTTTTATTTCATGATCATTATTTTAGTGATACAGAGCATCTTAATCCATCGGGTGCAAAAATGTATACAGAAATCATTGTTAACTTGATGAAAAATGAATTGGCCAACGAGCGTAAATCACATGTTATTTAATTCATTTCAGTTTTTTATTTTTTATATTATTGTCGTTATTACATTTTTTTCATTACCACAACGATATCGTTGGATGTTATTGTTGTGCGCCAGTATATATTTCTATATGTGTTGGATTCCAAAATACATTGTTTTTCTTATTTTTATGATTTTAGTTGATTATTTTTGCGGGTTAGGAATGGGCGAAACAAAGTCTCAACCCATTCGTCGATTTTTCTTAGCTTTAAGCTTTGTGAGTAATGTTGGTCTTTTAATTATTTTTAAGTATTTTAATTTTTTTTCAAACACAGCATCAACTCTTCTAGGGCATTCCTTTTTTGTGCTTCATTACGTTCTCCCTCTTGGAATTTCTTTCCATGTTTTTCAATCATTGTCTTATACAATTGAGGTATATTGTAGGCGTGCTGAGCCTGAAAAACATCTTGGCATTTTTGCATTGTATGTCATGTTTTTCCCGCAGTTGGTTGCAGGGCCAATCGAACGTCCACAAAATTTGTTGCCGCAATTTCACGAAGAAAGAAAATTTACCTATGAAAATTTTCGTATAGGTGCACAGTTGATGCTTTGGGGATTGATCAAGAAAATATGTATCGCAGATATGCTTTCATACCCTGTCAAACAAGTTTATTCTTCACCACAAAATTATCCTGGTCCTGTTCTTCTGTTGGCAAGCATTTATTTTACCATTCAAATATATTGTGACTTTTCGGGTTATACAGATATTGCAAGAGGTGCCGCAAAAATCATGGGCTATGATTTGATACTCAACTTCCGACAGCCCTATTTTTCGCGTTCAATAAAAGAATTCTGGCAACGTTGGCATATTTCGCTTTCAGGTTGGTTTCGTGACTATGTTTATTTTCCATTAGGTGGTAATCGTGTAACAAAATTAATTATTTTTCGAAATCTCTTTATTGTTTTTCTGTTAAGTGGTTTATGGCATGGCGCAGCATGGACATTTGTGATTTGGGGGGCATTGCATTCAATGTATATGATTGTAGGCGAAGGAACACGGCAATGGCGCAAAAAGTTGCTTGTTAAATTTAGTCTTGAAAATTCATATTGGCATCATGCGTTTCAGATTTTTGTTACATTTAATTTAGTAGTTATTGGTTGGGTTTTTTTTCGTGCGAACTCCTTGCAAAACGCGTGGTATATTCTGAGTCATATGTATCTTCCTGAAAAAATTAGTTTTTCTGATTTTTCCTATGGTGTTGGGCTTAAACAGTTTCAAACTTGTTTAGTTTGGATGTTAGTTGGATTGTTATTTTTTGTTGATTATTTTATTGCTAATAAATTGAATAAAATTATTCGTTTCTGGCAAAAAAAATCATTTCGCTGGACGGTTTATATCGCCGGCATTTACTCGCTTGTTTTCTTTGGTGTGTGGGGGCAGATTCAGTTTATTTATTTTCAGTTTTAAGTAGCTTATGGTGTTTAAAAATCAATTTTTATGAATCGCATATAAAACTGTTTCTTCTGCGTGCATTGTGTAATGATCGATATAAAAATTATAACTCTCAGATATTTTTTTTATCCATAATGGAATAGCGTAGAAATCTTCTCTTTTGTCATATATTGAAATCGCTAATTTTGGTTTAAATTTTTGAATTGTTTGAATGGCACCCTTTAGCGCTAATAATTCATAACCTTCTATATCCATTTTTATATAATTCATAATGTTAATATTGTTTTCTTGCACGAAATCATCAATGCATTTTATTGGAAAACTTGTATTGTCGGTCATCCTAAATCCTGGGTTTAAATCACAATTAACGCTCTCACCTGGTTTTGTATCATTGCTTTTTTCCCCAAGTGCGTATGGTAAATAGGTTATTTGATCAGATAAATTATTTTGTGCGATATTTTTATTAATAACAGTTCCGTGGATTGAAAGTGGATCAAATACATATACTTTTCCTGTTGTTCCAGCAGATTTTGAAAAGAATACACTGGTATCACCAAAGCAGCCGCCCGCATCGATAACAACATCACCTAGCTCAGGCATTATGACAACACCATGCCGCGAAAAGTAATATTGTTTTTTCATGGAACCGTATGTAATACCGCCAGTCCAGCAATCAAGTTTAATATGCCCCCTCTCTGTTGGAATATTTTGATAGTGATTTAAACCACCAAACAACGGATGTGTTTTTAAGAGAATTTCCGAGGGAGAAGTATAAAATTTATCAGCATGATTTATTAATTCTTGTTCTTTTTTCCAATCAAGATTGTCTTTTATTTTTACGTGTTTAGGGCCTAATATTTTGTAGACAATAAGTTTTATAAAGAGTTTTTTTGATTCATCATCACTCAAAAGTAGGTATGATTTATAAAACTTATTTATATGTAATATAAAAATAGCTGTATTTTTGGTCCATAATAAAAAATTATAAATTCTATTCTTGTAAAATTTTAATGAAATAATTGAATATTTTTCCGTGATTGGAAAACGTGAAAAATCATGATTATCCTTTGTTCTAGTAAATATGCCACATGTAATTTGGAAAAATAATTTTTTTAAAAATAAAAACATAGTCAATCCTTTCTGTAGTAATTATATTACACTATAAAATTCACCTAGCATTTGGTATGGAGTATGTGGCAGCCCTGTTTTAAATCCCGCTGCATTATTAGTGCCACCAAGATCGAACCACAAACAACCTTTTTCTTTTGCGTATAATAACTGTTCTACAACAAAAAATTGCCAGCGTTGAGTTTACGACCATTATTGTTAACACAAATAATTAATGGCACTGAAAAGGTTCCATGAAAAGAAAATAACATACCTGCTATACGCTCGTTATCATGTGATACGATAGCAACTAAAGTTTTTTCAAGGTCGGAAGAAGAATGAAATAAGGCATCTAATAAATCAATCGAATGGCCGTAAAAATTTTTTTCTTTTCGCAGTTGCTTGAAACAAGAAATTATCCAAACAAAATCATCGTATGTTTGACTAATTTGAAAAGATAATCCTTTTTTTTCTGAGCCGTTAAGGTGATTTCGCCAATTTGGACGAAGTTTAGTGCGCATGTAATCCACTGTTTTTTAATAATAAAAAATGTATTTTTAATTTGGTCTAATGAAGGGTTTTCAACAACCCATAGTGGACCATAACTAACTCTGACAAACTTTAAAAATAAAAATTTTTTAAAAAAAGCTTGAACTATGGCAATAGGCTTATCATTTTCAGTAATAACCGCACGTTCAATCTTCCAATTTTGACTTTTCATTTTAGCTTCGCCATAGGCCCATGATTGTGTAAGGTTGGATTTATTGACAGACAGAAAAAAGCGAGACCATTGTTGATAATCCGTAATTTCATTTAACCGATAATTTGACTGCATAATTTAAGCCAATAAAAATTTAAGAACCTATTTTATCCATTCAGAAATCCTGCGTACACTGATGGAATCCAAACCAGCGTAAAAAGCTGACGAACCAGATTGGGATTTTTATCCCGCACCAAAAAATATAATAAAATACATATGGCGCTCTTGTGCATTAAACTTTACGACAGCCAGTAAGCCTAAAAAATATCCCAATGTAGAAAACATAATTGCCTGAGTATTATAATCAAGCGCATACATGGCTTTTATCACTTTATTTCTCAACCTAGGTCGCCTGTAATGTTAAATTATCAGTTGCTTTCAAAATAGAAATAAACTGATTTGCGACATCCTCTAAACGCGTTTCTATTCCCAACCACAACGGTAATCGAACCAGGCAATTTGCAAGTTTGTTCGTCACACCCAAATTCCCATTTATTCGACCATATTGTATGCCGGCTAATGAATTATGTAATGGAACATAATGAAAAACAGGATTTATCCCGCATTGTTCAGATTGTCTAATAAATTCTGAACGTTGATTAGCATCTTTAAGCAATAAATAATAAATGTGTGCATTTGGTTGGGAATCTGCTGGTACTATTGGACGTCGTAATAAACCTATTTTTTCTAAAGGTGCAAAAGCTGTATGATAATGTTGCCAAATAGCTAGCCGACGTTGTGTAATGTTTTCTGCTTCTTCCATTTGGGCAAATAAAAAAGCAGCAATGAGTTCGCCAGGCAAAAATGAAGATCCGATATCATACCAAGTATATTTATCAACGACACCCCGTGAAAATTGCCCGCGATTCGTTCCTTTGTCCCGAATAATTTCTGCGCGACTGATAAATTGAGGATCGTTTATTAACAATGCACCGCCTTCACCAGATATAATATTTTTTGTTTCGTGAAAACTATATGTACCCAAATGACCGATGCTGCCCAAAGCTCGTCCTTTGTAAGAAGACATAATCCCTTGTGCTGCATCTTCGATAACAAATAAATTATATTTTGCTGCTAAGGCCATTATCGGATCCATTTCACAACTAACACCCGCATAGTGCACAACTACAATGGCTTTTGTTTTTGCAGTGATCGCTGCTTCTATTTTTGTTTCATCGATATTTAATGTGTCAGGGCGAATATCAACAAAAACAGGGGTGCCGCCGCGTAACACAAACGCATTCGCTGTGGAAACAAAAGTGAAGGAGGGCATGATGATTTCATCAGTTGGTTGCGTGTCGATCAAAATTGCAGCCATTTCAAGTGCGGCAGTGCAGGAGTGTGTTAAAAAAGCTTTATGACACCCCACTTTTTTTTCAAGCCACCCATGACACTTTTTTGTAAAAAAGCCATCACCAGCTAAACAACCTCCAGAATGGGCTTTTTTTAAATAGTCAAATTCACGTCCAGTGAGATAAGGTTTGTTAAAGGGAATTTCCATATTTTTAATTATCCAAGTCTTTCTTTTAAATTACGAAATAAAAATTTTTGGCGATCAAAGCTTCTGGCAGATAGAATGCGAATCATTTCACTACCACACACTACCTCCGGAACGCCGTCATTTAATGCCCATAATTTTCCTGAATGACGATCAGCAAACGGAATGTGTCATGGGAAATGGGAAGCACTTCCCAATGATATGACAAGTATTTCATGGTCTCAAATATAATTTATTTTGTCCATAATTATTTTATTTTTTAACGCATTTAGAAAAATTTTATACCTTTATAAATGACTTAGCTGAAGAGTTAAAAATAAAATACTTGCTCGCAAAAAAACTTACTGCAGCTAAGATAATAGTTGATATTGCCGCGTCAATATAAAAATTGAAAATAATTTCATGTAATACTTTAATTGTGAAAATATTGAGAAGGCATATTATTGCATAGCACATTGAAAATTTAAAAAAATCAGTTTTTTTATTGTTGAAAACAATTTTCCCCGTTGTAAAAAAATTAAAAAAAATAGAGAAAATCGTGCCAAATAAAATAGCCACTTCATACCGAAAATCAAAAAAAATTAACATTGAAAAAATGAAATACCCAATAGCATTATTTAAGGCGCCAATGCACAAAAAGACAATTAATTGTTTATTTTTAACCAATATTAAATTTATCAAACGCACTATACGTGACCTCATATAATCATTGAAGAAATATATTTTAATTATCCTATTTTTCTTGCAATTAATAGCAAAGACCCCCCCCCGAAGGAGAAGTTTATGCCACACTTAATTAGTATTAATTCAAATTTCATGACGTTATAAAATAGATAATTAATCAATTTTGGCAGCTTCATTTCATTCAAAGCATCTTCTTCTGTTGCATCATTTTTTTGTTTCATTAGTCTTGAAAAAAACATCATTGGGAGGAGCAATGAAACAAAAGAAGTCATTCTTAGGACCTTAAATCCCGCAGCTTCTACTTTACACTGCAATTCATTTCGCGTGTATCGGCGAACATGACATGCTCGCTCATCTTCCTTGCTCCACAAAAATTTGTGCTGGGGGACAGTTAAAATAATTCCACCATTCGATCTCAGTGCTTGGTGCATTTGTGATAGTACCAGCCCATCTTCTTCGATATGTTCTAAAACATCAAATGCACCAATAACATCAAACTCATCCCGAAAGGGGATGGTTCTTGCGTCCATTTGAAAAAGTGTGACGTTCGGAAGTCTTTCTCGAGCGTAAGATAAGCTGCTACTAAATATATCGCTGCCAAATAAGATTGTTCTTGGAAAACACTTTTTGATGCCTGATAATACAAAGGCTGTGCCGCAACCAATTTCAAAGAAATTACACATTGAAGAAAAATATTTTTTTAAACTCCACGTGATAAGTCTGTTGCGTGATTGAAACCAAAAACTTCCAGCTTCAGCCATAGCTAATTTTCCAAAAAATTCATTTTTAAACCCGCTATTCGATACCGCGAGATCAGGTGAGAAAGCAGGAAAATTATTAATCATCGTAGGTACTTTAAGACATTTAATGCACTGCCAACTGTCTGCATCATAAGTTGCACCGCATGCGTCACAAATTTTCATAATCATTACCTTAAACAATATTGAGCTTAAGCATTTACCCCAATACACGATTGACATACCGTGTCAGGCTTGCTTTATTTGCCTTGAAAATTGGTGTTGAAGGATATTTATGCTTATGCAATGCTATTGCAGACATAGTTTAAAATTATATAATATATTGCTCCATAAATATATATTTACGCGCATCAGCACCACAATTAAAAATGACATCTAATACTGAAACATAATGATCAAATTCACCATGTAATTGAATATATTTTGGATAATTCTCATAACTTATATATGCGAGTTGAATATTTTTTTCTGTAAATTTATTAGGAATAATGTAATTTTTGGCGGCAGGACCTGATAAATAAAAATCTGCACCAATTTTTTGGCAAATCTCTATCAACTTATCATCTTTTTGCTCAGAAGTTTTTAAATCAATCGCATTAATAAATTTCGTTTTTAAAGCAAGAATTTCACAAATACAGGTTGTTACATATATATTAAATTCAGATAAACGCATCCACTTGCGCTCTAAATAAATCATATCTAAGATAAATTTATATTCGTGAAAGAATGGGGCTTTTTTATACGCATTAACAATATTTTGATAATGTTTTTTTTGCCAATTTTCGGTTTGAGCAATCTCAATTTCAAATATTTTTGCTCCACGCGGAGCTTTTTTTACTGGAATTGTTAACCAAAGTAAACCATTTGCGGTTTTGATTTGATTTCTCGAACGCCAATCACGCTTTGTATAATCAACATCCTCAAAAAAAACAAACGTGTCCACTTGATTAATCATATCAAAAACACCCTTCCACGGGATATAATTTGATTGGAGTATTGCGCACTTATGCATTGCTAAAAACCCTTTTTAATCTATTATTTCTCCAATCGATATCATCTGTATTTGATGGGAAACCAAATCCCAGAATATCTTTCTCCTGTGAGGATAATTCAGTGGATATGTTTTTAATAGCACAGATATCGCTAAATTTATATTGTGGTTGAATAAATGGTCGAATAAATTGATTATTTACCGATATTCTTTGTTGTCCATTTAAATTTTGTCCAGCTCGGTGTAACAACATTGAATTAAAAATTAATACATCACCCGCTTCTAAAGCTGGCTGCAAAACATTTTTTTCCAGAAATTCTACCGATGGTAGATCAGAAAAATTCATTGAATAAGGTAATACGCATGTCCCGCCAGTTTCTTTGGAAAACAAATCCAAAGCATACAAAGCATTTACGGATAAAATTTCATTACAGTAAAAATTTTGATAAGGTAAATCACGGTGCCAACTACCTTGATGATGATTTTTGTCTTTATTCAAAACGGCATTCTGCAGTGAAAGAACATATTTTTGACCAATCAAAGAATTAATAATTTTTAATATGGTTTCGTTGAATACCAATGTTCTGAATAAGGTGTAGTCATATTTTAATAAACATCGGGCAATTTCTTTTTCATTGATTTTGAGTAATGCGTCCTCATTAAATTGGGTCAATTGCTGCTCATATATTTTTAATATCTTATTTTTTAACAGTAATACATGATCCGAAGATATGACATTTTTAACAATTGTATAACCTTTTAGCCTAACATCTTCAATATAAGAATCTAATTGTGTGGCGTTGTTTTTAAAGTTTAAACCACCATATTGCTCCATTGTTCATTGCCTCTTCTTAGTGATATTCTGTTTCTGCCACCGCTAAACCAATCCCTGTCTTTCCATAGCTATTTCCGTTATACAGCATATATAACTTGTCAGCATGGTGGAAAACATACGGGTAACAAACCATCTCAGAATCCCATGCATCAGAATCACCAGCATATATTACGTTTTTATTGTTGTTGCATGTGATCCAATCTAGCATATTATCTGAAAATGCATAACCAATCTTATATTTATCTTGGTTCCCTCGATATGAGTACCACATATGCCATTTGTTATGTAAGTTAACAACAACCGGTCTTGAAAAAGCCTGGCTTTTACCTAATTCAGGTTTGATGCAGCACCCCCGAAAAATCCAGTTCTTTAAATCTTTTGAGTATGCATGCTTTATTACATGCAGCATCTCTCCGTTACCACAATCCCAGCTCTCAGTAGAGCCATACCACAAGTGGTGGACGTCTTCATGCTGCAATATAAAAGGGTATGACAAACTAATTTTATCTTCGCTATTGATGCCTAACATCACATTGTTCGATGGCTTATGCATTTTTTTTTCGTCATGGCCAAGAATGGCAGTCGCAATATCACCACGCCAATGTTCGTTATTGGGAGTCTGCCATGCCATATAATACATCATTACATTTTTTTGATTTTTCAAAAAACACCCGACACCAATACCGCTTTCATCAACTTCCCCATAAACCCCATGTTCTAGGCTTGGTTCCAAAGACACATTCTCAACTTTAAGTAATTTTAAATCCAAATCGAAAAAGCCTACATTTGATTTATTTTCCGCATCCCGGGTGCTAAAAAACACCCTAAAAATATCATTTTCTAAATAATATGGTGTTGGGTTGCTTGAATGTGAATACATCCATGGCGATCGATTTTTCGCATCCACTTCAAAAATTTTACCTATTTTTTCCCAGATAAACACTATCATCACCCAACTTCTTGATATTAATTATTATTTATAAAAATATGTTACCAATAATGAGATTTTTTTATTTCAAAATATAAAGTTAAAGAATTTTTATAATGAAACATTTTTTGTAGTAAATGAAAGGGAAATAATATTTTTTCATTAAGAATAAATTTTAGAAATTCAGGGAATCTTGTCTTCATAAACACATTCCGATTGCCTGAATGTTTTGTTCGCTCTATGAGCGATAGATTCAACTTTGATTTTTCATGTTTTTTTACCAAAAAATTAGAGATTGGAAGCAGTATATTTGAAATAGGGAACGTCAATCCTTGAATATTCATTATTTGCTATTTTTGATCATCAAATAATTTCATTACCATTTTTTCGGAATAGCGTCTAAAGTGTCCAGCAATATCGTCTTCAATACCCCAATGTTTCTCTGAGGATGGCACCACCCCAATCAACAAACCATTTTTATTTAACAAGGAATATGATTTGTCAATAAATTTTTGTTCTTCAGTTGATGATAAATGCTCAATTACATTGCAAGACACAATTAAATCAGCATTCTCAAACTCATCAGCCTTCAGCCAGTCTAAATTTTTAACTCTGAATTTTTTATTTTTTATGTTTTCCTCAAATCTGCAGTTCAATATAGAAATCGAATCTTGGCTTAACTCGTAAGCTGTTCCTGTCCACCTCAGCTCAAGCAAAATTCTAGAAATTTCGCCACTACAACCAGGGCCAACTTCAATAAATTTTCCTGGCATATGTCTTTTTAGCCGCTCTTTAACATACATCATTGTCAGGATGGTGCCGGGTGGTTGCACCTTTACGGATACCATAGCAGGGCCTCACTTTTATTATAACCGTAAAATTTTTCTATTCTGTATACAATTTTTCCACAGAATTCAGAATATCCATTTTAATTTCCAGTAAATTTTATAACTTAACCTCATCGCTTTTTTTTAAAAATAAATCAGTTTGGCGAGTAGCATATACTTCATTATCTTGGGTATTTTTAAGAACTACTGCGGCAGCTCCAATAAGAGTTTTATTAGCTATAGTTATATCATTACGTAGCGTGGCATTAACACCAATAAAGCAGTTATTTTTAATATGCACCATTCCAGAAATTACAACATGCGAAGAAATAAAATTATTATTGCCTATAGAGCCATGATGTCCTATGTGATTTCCACTCCAAATAGTATTATTATTTCCAATTGTCACAAAGGGTTGAATTGTATTATCTTCTAAAATAAAATTGTTCTCTCCAATTGAATTAGTCCATATAGTTGCTTTCGAACTTATATAATTAGCAAATTTATAACCTTTTTTCTTTCCCTCTAAATATTTTTCCTCTCTTACCGTGTTCATCTTAGTGTAGGCTATTGCAATAAATAACCAATATTCAGATGGAGAATATTTTTCTTCTAATTTTTCAAAAAGAATGACAGGTAACCCCTGAAACTCTGTTTTATCGGCGTATTTATGCTCAACGGTAAATGCTACTACCTCGTAATCACTGTCATAATCAAAATAAAATTTTGCCAATTCAGCCATTGGTCCCAGGCCATAAACAATAATTTTATTGGTTATTTTATGTGACTTTCTATTCCTGTATATTTCCACAAATACCACCTTTCCCAGTATCTTGAGATTTTATCTTGTATATTACAATTAAAGACTAATGTCGGTACATCAATAATTTGACTAAGACAAATAAAACTAAACGTCTATATATTATCATTAAAACCACTTTTTTCATCAATAATATAAAGCGGTCTGGTTCGTGTTGCATCAAAATTACGCCACAAATACTCTCCTATAATTCCTAAAGTTAGCATTTGCACTCCTGAAGTAAACATAATTGCGGTCATTAATGATGGCCAGCCCGATAAAGATACCCCACCAAATATCTTATGAAACATAAGATACATCATGTAAATAAAACTAAAGAAACAATCAATTATCCCAAATATTGAAATAAGTCTAATTGGATAATATGAAAACTGTAAAATTAAGTCCACTAAATTCTTAATTTTTTTTGATACTGTGTAAGTAGATTTTCCAATATCGCGTATTGGTCGTTCATAATATATTATGAATGGATTAAAACCCATCCATAATACTTGATAAAATACG
>Ga0207099_1132_pt1 | contig 14436 bp, 7 predicted proteins | sample Alteio_BWMinHeat_85_FD_153521 | JGI IMG/M metagenome (GOLD analysis project Ga0207099, IMG submission 153521) | Enriched cells from forest soil in Barre Woods Harvard Forest LTER site, Petersham, Massachusetts, United States -... | ecosystem: Environmental > Terrestrial > Soil > Temperate forest >... | reverse complement strand
TATATGATTTTTCCTTATCTGAAGTAGTTTGTTGATCTAAGCTACCATCCACCTCAATAGTACATGCAAAGCGCACATTCTTACCAATGAGTTTTCTAATGGTCGTGCGTTCAGCGTAGTAAGCTGCACCATTTTTCTGCAATTCCGATACCAATTTTTTTGAAGATATTTGAATATTCGCTCTGGTCATAGCACACCCCAACTTAATGCATTCATTAACTACACACACTAGATATATAGCACACGAATCTTAAAAAACACTTAAATTCTGGAAAAATATGACTGTACATCAAGGAGATAAGACTCTTTCTTTCACAACAATTGCCGTGTAAACTGAGCAAAATTTATATATTAAGGGAGTCGTTTATGAAGCCTTGGATTCGTTGTTTCACCCTGCTCTTATGCTGTTTTACCACCTTGATTTATGCCGCACCAGAAAGGCAATATGATGTGCAAGTGATTGTATTTTCACATTTAACGCCCAACACACTACAATCCGAAAATTGGCCTATCATAACCCCAGGTGATTTCAATGCGCCTTCTATCCCATCCGGTTCTGCCTCGGAATTAGCCCGTGAAAAAAATGCCTTACTGCGAAATCCACATTACCAAATATTATTAGATGCAGGTTGGACGGAAACCTGGCGCGGCGATCAATCAACGGTTACAATCCCTCTCGCTGGTGGTAGCGCAGGGGCGAAATTATCGGGTTATATGACGATTGCGCTGTCACATTATTTTGATGTGCATACAGATTTATTTTTAACGGAGCCCACAGATTTATTAAAACAAATCGATCCAACACTGCATATTGATCAATCTTCTTTTAGTTTTCATTTATTGCAAAATCGCCGGATGCGGAGTAATGAATTAAATTATTTGGAATATCCAGTGATTGGGGTTTTAATTAAAATAATTCCCACGAAATGACGAATATGCTTTAGCTGATTGCTCAGAGAATATTTTTGAAACACGCTGCAAGAACATACCTGTAGGCTAATGATAGCCCTGACGGGGCAATCATTGTTTCAAAAATATCTCCTTCGCAATCATCTACGCATATTCATTAATTATAAGAGAATACGTAATGAATTTTTTTAAATCTGCAACAATAGTTTTACTTTCTATTATTACATTAAGTTCGCAAGCAACAACACAAAAAGAATACGCTCCTGGAGAACGTGCGCAATTACCGCCTGAATTAAATAATACTTATGTTGGTATGGGTGCTGGCTACACAAGCTTTCCCTATTCCAATTCAGATTTAATTAACGGCTTCCAAGCGCAATCATTTACAAATCCGCATTTTGGATTAAATGTTTTTATTGGTCATTATTTTAATCCGTATTTAGCAGCAGAAATTAGCTTGATGCGGCCGATTGAATGGGCGTATGCGAATAATTTAGTTAACAATACTGCGGGGAAGCATTCTATTTGGATTTCGTTAATGGGTATTACATTACGTCCTACTTTACCCATTAATAATCGTCTTAGTTTATATGGTATTGGCGGATTGGGAATTGTTTCTCGTCATGGATTCAATGTGGGTAATGTGAATGCAATTCCATCGGAAGACATGGCGACCTTCTTAACTGGTGGTGGATTGACTTATGCTATAACGCAGAATTGGCATTTAAATTTAGGATTAGAATATGCACTCGCGCAGCAGGAAAATCATCAACCCGCAACAACCTATGCCTTTGCTGGATTTTATTATTTATTTCATACGCTGCATTTACCCAAAAGTTATTCAACAAATTATATTTTTCACAAAAATTTAATTCAAATAGGCGGATTTAAAACCAGTGTTTTTAACCCCAATGTAAATAAATATTTTACTGTTCACGGTGGTTTACCGATTTTCTGGAGCGGTCAATTACATACGCGCAATGGCGCAACGGTAGTATATGAAAGAAATATTTTTCACACACATAAAATATTTTCTTTTGATCTAGGTACAAGCATTTCAACCTATCAAACAGCTGTGAATAATACATCGTTTGAAGCGATTTCTGTTTTTCCTGATTTTCGTTTTTGGCTTTTCCGCTCTCGCCAGTTTGATTTATATTTTAGATACGAAATTGCGGGCCCAACGTATTTAACGCAAAACTACATGGATAACACAGAATTAGGCGGACAATTCTCATTTCAAGATTTATTGGGGATCGGCGCATTCATCGGACAAAACAAACATTTCAATATTGCAGCCACAATTGGGCATTATTCAAATGGTAATGTATTGCCAACAAATCCTGGCGTGCAGGTGCCGTTGGAGATGTCGATTGGATACGCGTTTGATTAACGTTTAAATTACTGTAACGCCATCATTATCAATCAATACATCAAAACCGGGTTTTTAAGGAAAATTGTTATAGATTTTCCACTCACTGACGCTCGGGGCTCTGAGTTATAAATACCAAATCCCAAACACCATGCCCCAGCTTCACACCACGTTTTTCAAATTTTGTATTCGCGCGCAATTTTAATTTTTCATTATCAGCAAATTGATGGTCCCCCATTGCATTTTTAAAACCTTCAGCTGCTGATAAAACAGTCATCATGTGTTTTGCGTAATCTTCCCAATCTGTTGCGCAGTGAATTACACCGCCATCGATTAATTTTTGACGAAGCAATTGCACAAATTCGGGTTGAATAATGCGTCTTTTACGGTGTTTTTTCTTCGGCCACGGATCAGGAAAATAAATATGTATGCGGGAAAAAGAATGATCGGGAATATTATTTTGTAATATTTTTACAGCATCGTTTTGTATCACGCGAATATTGCTTAGATTATTTTCAATTGTGCCCATCATCACAACCGCAATTCCCGGTTCGTGTACTTCTATTCCCAAATAATCTTTGTCTGGATTATTGATTGCCATCGGTAATAATGTGTCGCCATGACCAAAACCAATTTCGCAAATTTTTTCTGCATTTCTATTAAAGATTTCATTTAGATTTAATTTTTCATCAAAAACAATAACGCCGAATTTTGGCCAAGCGAGATCATGCGCTTTTTGTAGGCGCTCAGTCACACGTCGTTGTCGTTTGACGAAGGATTTTATTTCGCGTTTGATAATCATTGGCTATACTCACACAATCTTTGGTGTATGATTATCCCTCATTAACATGAAAAAACAATATGCCAGCTACATTCTCAAAAAAATTACTGAAATGGTACGAACAGTAAGGTCGACACGATTTGCCTTGGCAAGAAAATCCAACGCCTTATCGCGTTTGGATTTCAGAAATCATGCTGCAACAAACACAAGTCACCACTGTTATCGGCTATTATGATCGTTTTATGAAATCATTCCCTACCATAAAATCATTGGCGACGGCGACAGAAGATGCCGTTTTATCACACTGGTCTGGTTTGGGTTATTATGCCCGCGCGCGCAATATTCATAAAACCGCAAAAATTATTCATGAAAAACACAAAGGGAAATTTCCCTGCACTGTTGAAGCATTGAGCGAATTACCGGGCATTGGCGAATCTACTGCTGGTGCAATTATTTCGTTTTCATTGCAATTAAAAGCGGTTATTTTAGATGGCAATGTGAAACGCGTGTTGGCACGTTATTTTGCGATTGATAAACCGGTTAATCAAAAAGATGTTATTACAGAGATGTGGGGGCTTGCTGAAAAATTAACACCTGAAAAAAAAGCAGCGAATTATAATCAGGCGATTATGGATTTGGGTGCAACATTGTGTACTAGGACAAAACCGCGTTGCAATGATTGTCCTTTTATCGCAGACTGTGTTGCGTATAAAAATAATCAACCGACATTTTATCCTGTAAAAACAGTGAAAAAAGCGCGTCCTGTGAAAAAAATAAAAATGTTTATTATTGAAAATAAACAAGGTGAAATTTTATTATTAAAACGGACGTCAAAGGGAATTTGGGGGGGATTATGGAGTTTTCCGGAGTGTGAAAATGATCTTCCTAAATTAAAATTTATTGAGGAATTGCCGATAATCACACATCAATTTACGCATTTTACGTTAATTATTTCGCCGGTTCGATTTTCTATTTCGAAAAAAATAGCATCGACAGATTTATTTTGGTATACATTAAACACCGATTTACCAGGCGGTGTTGCGGCGCCAGTCACAAAAATATTAAATACATTGTGATCGACTTTCAAAAGCGAGGGTGGAAGCCCTCTCGTGAATTTGCGATAAACTAGTTTAAAAAATAAGGCAAATAAGGCAAGCCTGACACGGAGAAAACATGATGCGAATTATTTACTGCGAAAAATTAGGCATTGAATCCGAAGGATTATCGTCCCCTCCCTACCCCGGCGAATTGGGAAAAAGAATTTACGAGCACATTTCACAAAAAGCTTGGGATTTATGGATTGCACATCAAACAATGTTAATTAATGAATATAAATTAAGTTTGATCGACAAAAAATCACGTGATTTTTTATATGCGGAAATGGAAAAGTTTTTATTTGGCGGTGGAGCGGAAAAACCACCGGGGTTTGTGGCGTAAAACCCCGAGGTTGTAGCTATTTTCTCTATTCCCTATTTTTTACCCCAACCTGGCGTGGGTGATGATGATGCAGCAGCAGCAGAAAGCGAGTGAGTATTTCCTTTTGTACTCCAGAAACTAGGTGATGATCCATTAACCATGTTGTACAACTTCGGCACCACATCAGGATCAACCACTGTACCCTCTACAGGACCTTGACTAACTGCCGCATCATTTGCAGCTGCTGCAGCCGGAATACCACTGCTTAATAAGTATTGCATTACAAATTGCGCAACGGCTTGCACCTGTTTACCTTCAGCTGTTTTGGGGTTCAGCTGATTAAGATCAGTAACATTTGCTGGAACTTTCTGCTCTTCGTAATAACCAAATGTTATCCCAACCGCAAAGAGAATTTTTTGTTCGATTGAAAGTCCTGCAATAGGGGCCGACAGTTTTTCTCTCGATTCCTCTTTTTCTGTTACTGTCACAGATGCTTTATCGAGCTCAAGCAAAATATTACTCAAGGTGCGTTCAGTCAAACTTTGGTCATTAAATGTGAAAGCTTTACGCAAAAGTTTAGCAATATTTTTTCTAATACCATAAGTTGAACGATCACCTTTAGGTGCTTCTTCTATTTTTCTTCCTTCCGGCAAATCACCCATCGGCGTCAGAGACGCATACAAATTTTTTAATTTTTGATGTGTAGAATCTACTGGTTCTTTTGAAAAACGAAGTGACCCTTTAATTTTTTTATAAGCTTCCTTGATACCCCTAATGCCCGCAACAATAATAGGGCCTACTACAGTAGCATTCCAAATAATCAATACAACCAGCCCTGGATTTTTTCGAACTGCATTTACACCACCGATCACAGCGCCGACTACTGCACCCACTGCTGCACCCACAATACCAACACCGAATTGGCGAACCAAACCGCGCGTATCATCTTTCATTGGAATTTGATTGTTATTGTCTAGGCTTAAATTAATCAATTTACCAGCAGTGAGTTTAAAGGATTCCCAATTATTCGTAAGCACACGACCGACAATAACACCTGCAAAACCAACAGCGCCCACAACGGCACCCACTAATAATCCAGGAAAACTTAAAACATATTTACGTGCCCAATGACGAGTATCTTCTGACATTTTAATTTTGTCAGATTTGTCAGAGTTAATTTTATCTTCATATAAAGGCACATTGATCATCTTGCCTGCTACAAGCACTAATGATTTGTAATTGTTTGTTAATGCACGACCGACAACAACACCTGCAAAACCAACAACACCCACAACAGTACCCAATAATAATCCTGGGAAGCCTAAAACATATTTACGCGCCCAGTAACGTGTATCTTCTGACATTTTAATTCTGTCAGATTTATTTTCATCTTCATGATATAAAGGCACATTGACCATCTTGCCTGCTACAAGCACTAATGATTTGTAACTGTTTGTTAACGCACGACCGACAACAACACCTGCAAAACCAACAGCGCCCACAACGGCACCCACTAATAATCCTGGGAAGCCTAAAACATATTTACGCGCCCAGTGACGTGTATCTTCTGACATTATAATTTCATCAGATTGAGCATCGTCAGTTTCATGCTTATACAAAGGCACATTGGTCATCTTGCCTGCTACAAGCACTAATGATTTGTAACTGTTCGTTAAGGCACGACCTACAACAACACTCGCAAAACCAACAGCACCCACAACAGTGCCCAATAATAATCCTGGGAAGCCTAAAACATATTTACGCGCCCAGTGACGTTTATCTTCTGACATTTTAATTCTGTCAGATTTAGTTTCACTTTCATGATATAAAGGCACATTGATCATCTTGCCTGCTACAAGCACTAATGATTTGTAACTGTTTGTTAACGCACGACCGACAACAACACCTGCAAAACCAACAGCGCCCACAACGGCACCCACTAATAATCCTGGGAAGCCTAAAACATATTTACGCGCCCAGTGACGTGTATCTTCTGACATTATAATTTCATCAGATTGAGCATCGTCAGTTTCATGCTTATACAAAGGCACATTGGTCATCTTGCCTGCTACAAGCACTAATGATTTGTAACTGTTCGTTAAGGCACGACCTACAACAACACTCGCAAAACCAACAGCACCCACAACAGTGCCCAATAATAATCCTGGGAAGCCTAAAACATATTTACGCGCCCAGTGACGTTTATCTTCTGACATTATAATTTCATCAGATTGAGCATCGTCAGTTTCATGCTTATACAAAGGCACATTGGTCATCTTGCCTGCTACAAGCACTAATGATTTGTAATTGTTTGTTAACGCACGACCGACAACAACACCCAAAAACCCAAGTGCAGCGGGAACTATAGCAATGAGATAACCCAACCCGCCTAAAAAGTAATTCGCAAATGTCCGCTTATCTTCAGTTCTCGGAATTTCATCTTCTTTTTCTAATGGGTAATTTGTAAAAGTCACCGTAACACGCGCAACATTGTGTGCAGTATTAATAGCAAACGCACCAACAAGCGCAACAGGCATTGCAAAGATAAAATTGAAACCTCTTGATACGTATCCAATATTATCCCATATCGGTAATTCGACCCCTTTTTTTTCATAAGAAAGGCTATTGTTCCCACCAAAAGCATCATAATAAAGTCTGAAATTATTAGACCATGCCGTTCCAGCTGCTCTTATTTTCACTCGTGCGGAAGCAACAATTGATTTCCCAGAAGCTTCGATATCACGTGCAATATTTCTCATAAACACCTCGATTTAATAAATCATAGATATGCTTAGCAAACAGTATAAAATGGAAATCTTAACGATTTCTTAATTATAGGAATTATAGGAATTTTTAATTGTCGCAACAGTCTACCACCTAAGAAAATTTTAATAAATCTAGCTTATACTAGCCATAGTGGATGCAATAGAATCCAGGTTGAACCACATTTGCTATGGAGCTACTTTTTATGCCATTTGTAACCAAAGCTGACGATGTCATCTGGACCGACCTTGCAGAACAGCTATTAAATTCCGCTCTGACAACGAATAAACGTTTTTATGTCGATAGACAACCTTTACTCGAAGCTGCCGGTATGATGCTTCATACCATAAAAAATGAACAAATAGCCGCTGCAGAAAACAGAACTAAACTGAAAGCCACAAACAAAAAATTGGCTATTTTCCTATTGACCCTTCGTAAAAATTATCTCGACGTATACAATGTATTACTTTATGACAGGAATATGAGTAAGCCAAAACCAGCTGCACTTCAATCCAACACACCTCTCTCAGATGAACATGCAATGTATTCACATAAAAGAGAAGAATTTGAGCAAGTACAATTATCACAGCTTATGGAATCAATAAAAAGTGCCTGCGACACTAACTGGGATGCAACACAACCATCATCACCAATAGCGGATTTATTTTCAGATCTAGCGGCTTCTGCCGATGATACACAAAAAAGAATAGAGAAGATGGAAGCTGAATTTGAAGCCCTAAAATTTGAAGCGCTTCGAGCAAAACTGTTTTTCATCACTGGCGAGCAATCTAGCAAGCAATGGGATGGCATTAAAGAAAATTTACAGTCTGAACTCCACGCAATGGAAAAAATCACAGAATCTTCGTCTGAATATGAATATAAAAAGCAACAACTCGTTTTACTGTTAGCAGCTGCCCTGCAATGCGACGATTTTGAAAAGGCTGTCATAGACCGTACGACGAATAAAACCACTGTTCAAGGCATGCTCTCCGCATGGAGAAGAATAGTGGCAGAAAACAATATCGATCGCGACTCAATCAAAGAAAAAAAATATGATTTAGAACACTGGGTTCAACCTCCGAGCTCAGCTACAAGTAACGATGACGCAGCCGCTGTTGTAACAAACTGGGTAGCACTTAAAGACAATGCCATCCTCGCAGTCAAAGAATATCAAACCAGTGTTGAAGGCGGTTTCGAAGGGAAATTCAGAGCAGCAAGATTATTAGAAGCGCTTGAAGCACTCACCGTGACTAATTCAACATCCACGCTCAGCTACGAAGAAACTTCCCAACGACGCGAATTGGTTATGTTATTATCTGCCGTTGTTATAGGGCCATCAACAAGGCTCGCCATTAAATTAGTAGAAAAAACGGGATTAACACAAGAAAAATTAAAAAAGCTGCACCCACAACATCGCATTCCACCATTTATAAACGGGACACTCAATTCTTATTTGCTAAGAGCAAAAAAATTAATACAATCCGATCTTACTAACCCAGATAAAAAATCGTCGGGTGAAATCTGTGATGCACTGATTGCAGCAGCCGATCATTATCTTGAACGACAAAAAAAAATCCAGAATCCCGATAGCAATGCAGCAGGTCGAAATCGAGTAAAGAATTTTAAAAAAGCGTTAGAAAAATTAAAATGTTTCAAGGAAAATTCTGAGACTCATGAAAAACTATTGTTAGAATTAATTTATTTGCTGGTAAAGCACACCGATGCAAATAATTTCAAAAATGAAGTATTGGCAACGTTCGGACTGAATAAAGAACATTTTAACGCTTATTTTACAGGTGGAAGTGATTTTTTATCTATCGGCAGACAAGATGCTGAAATGATTTTTGATATTCCTGCTGATACAACATCACCTCTACAACCTGACTGGACAAAATTCAAAGAAAATTTGCGCGCTGCTGCAGCAGAATATCTCAATACTGATTCTGCTGCTGGCGATAAAGTAGCTCAGGCGTGTGCACGAAATTTGTTATATTACCTGACGGATTTTGATCTGCAGTTATTAAACCAAAATATCACTCCGGAAAAAGCGCAACAAACATGCTTCATATTGGCTTCCGCTATTGTGTTTGGAGATCACATTTCCAATTCTTTGAAATGGACAATATTAGAAAAAATAGGGTATAACGACGATGAATTAAAACTGTTAAGACGAGATCATGTGATTGCTTTTTCAAATAGTCACAGGATGGCAATTGAAAAAGAATTAAAAAGACGCGTTGTGATTAAGGATGTCAACGTTTTAAAAGAGCGGGTAAAAGATGCAGCAACTGCCTATCGCAAAGCAGGTTTAGGGCATTGGGAAGGCAAATTGAGGGCGGAAATTTTAATAAATAAATTAAATAAGTTAAAAAACTTGGATTCACTTTCTGCTGGTGACAAAGACCGCTGCAGATTAGTGAAGTTAATTAACGCCGTTGTATTTAAATCAGGTTCGACTTTATTAAAGACCGCCATTTTAGATTTTATTGCAGATATTGAGCCATATGGCTTGACAGAAGAAAATTTGAAAACATTACAAGATCAAATTGGCGCAAAAGATTCGGACATTGCTGATATTAACAGCGAATCGCAATGGATCTCACTGAGTTGCCAGTGTAATGATACCGATTTTCCCCCTAATAACCTGTTAGTTTATGATATTAAACCAAAACTCAAAAATGCACTGAATCATTATATGAACGCGGACATTGCAGGAAGTGAGGGAAAACGAAGAGCGCAGGTCGCTTATCAAATGCTACAAGACCCGAATTTTCCGGAACAACAATTGTCCTCCCTCATCAATTATCTATTGACACAAGGCACCCATTTACGGGATCGCATTTTAATTCATACCGGCATGCCTCAATCAGCATTAGAAAAAGCATTAAACACAAACACAGAAGCGAAAGCGCCAACACAAAAAGCATCCAATATCCCCGCACCTTTCGAAACACTCAACGACATCAATCAATTCGTCAAAAACATTTTTACCGCCATAGATGCGTATCAAATTAATAATATGGGCGGGTCCAACGGAAAACGCAGAGTGGCGGCAGTGCGTTATGCACTAGAAGAAATATTTTTCAATAACACAGGCACGCAAACAGAGCACGGATTCAAATCCTGGGATAACCTAACTCTTGAGCAAAAAAAACTCTTCAGTCAGATTGTTTGCTATTTCGCTATCAATAACAATGCGCCCACATTACGAAACAATATATTGCAGACGACCGGGTTTGATGAAAATAAATTTGAACAGTTAAGGCAGCACTTTAAGAATCAAGACGTTAAAAATCAAATGACCCCCCCTTTTTCTGAAACTTCAGCAGACGCATCCGCACCCTTTTTAGAAGCATATATATACTCACCTCCCCACCCTTTCGACCTCGAACCTTTGATTGAAAAAATAAAAATCCCGTTACTCAATGAAAAAGAATACGCCTTCCAAAAAGAAGGCGATTTTATCGCACTGCACAACGCCATTCTACAAGTTGCCAAACGTTATCAGCACCGTCCAAAATCGCAAAGAGATACTGCAGTAGAAACACGTATCACTCAGTTGATTTTCGCATTAAACGAAATTTATCGAAATTACGAAACGAAACAGCAGGATTGGGGGGATAGTCTTGTTGAATTAATCAGAGTAACGCATTTGTTTATACAATACGCTAAAACAGGCATCGAAGACGATATACAGGCCAGCATTGAACTTCGTTTTGGTGATTTTTTGAAAATAAAAGCACAAGTTGAAATGCTATATCAAACAGTGACACATATAGAACAGTATGATGCTGGCATGATTTTTAAAGACAGTGTTTCCTATTCGCCTGATATTCCGGAGTGGAATGACTGGGCTAAACTCAATGACATAAAAACCTATTTAGAAAGCTGTAGTAAGATTCAAGATCGTCAAGTACACGAACAAAGGATAGGTTTGGAAGGATTGATACTAACGAAAAACTTTTTTTCAAATATTCCATCAGAAACAGAGTCGACGACATCTCGTAAGCAATTTATTTTAAATCTCTGCGCTATCGTTTTTAATGAATATAACGATTCCGAACTCGGTCAAATATTATTAGACAAATTGGGCATGTCTAGAGATCAATTAAAAAAATGGCAATATGAATTTAAACTATCTAACAACGCTGCACGCAATAAATTTTTTGAATTAAAACAAAAAAAACCGATAAAAAACTGGCCTGAACTGAAAAACACGGCTATTAAAGCGGCGATGGCCTATTTACATTCTGGTCTTGCTACATCTGGTTTAGGAAAAAAAATGGTTTTAGATTTAGTCTACGCATTGACCAAAATAAAAATCGATCAACCCGTTTCCTTTCGTGAGAAACGCAAACTGATCGGTTTGATTCAGAGCGCAGTCCATTTACAACATTCTTGTGGATGCCCTCATCTATTAAACACATTATTTGATTATACTGGCCTTGATAATGAGGCGTTGGATGATTTAACAAAGTCATTTGGCGTGAATGACAATAATGTATCGAGATTGGATCAGAACGTTTTTTCTTTCAAGCAGTTTTATCAGATGTTAATCATTGCAATGGAAAACTTTCGGCTAACGAGTCCTCAAGCAAACGCTGTAAAGAGCAAAACAGAAACATTTCTTCAGAAGCTAACTGAAATAAAGAATACTCCTCAAACACATGAAAATAAGATGCTGGTGGGTTTGCGTTTGCTTATGCTAGCCAAAGTAGCCATAAAATTAGGGGATAAAGAATTAAGTGAACGATTATGCAAAATACTGCCTTACACAGCAGATGATATTGATGGCCTTTGTGCAGAATCTTGCCCAGACCTAACAAAAAACAATAGGGATGCAATTAAAATTGAGATGATAGAAGTGTTTGAACCTGGTTTAACAAAGAATGCATTAAACGAAAAAATCGCAATGGTTTATCCTACTATTGCTGCAGAAGTTAAATCGCCTAGAACCACTGCTGATTTGTTGTCTACAGAAGGTGATGAACAGATGTCTGAATTGCCTGCCACACAACCGACCGCGAGTCCAACGGTCAGTCGGGACGCGATGTTTGCAGCCAAAAAAACTGTGAGGGGTGTTCCTGCATTACCTACTAAGTGGGCAACCGAAACGCAAACAGCGCTACAAAATGCGATAAAATGTTATCTTGCTGAAAAAGGCATTACACCTTCAACGAAGGTGAAAACAGTTGACGAAGGAGCACGTCGCGCGCTTATTTTATCAAAGGCATTGGAAGAAATTACGCTTCCTGGCGTTGAAGGCGAGAAAAAGTTAGCACAATTGATTTGTGCTGTGGTGTTGCACACTCCACATCCATACACATTAGGCTCTAAAAATTTAAGTGCCAGAATTTTAACGCATTCGAATTTGCATGTCATGCAGCTGGAAATACTGGAGACGCATTTTAAAATAAAAAATGTGTGTGCGTTATTGGCCCCCAGATTGATTGATGCGAGATTACTGAAAAACGAAAGACGCGTCAATGTTGTCAATCCAGTGCAAAATTGGCGGGATTTTAAAAAGGAAATATTGGAAGCAATAGAAGCTTATTTAGAAGCTGTAAGTAAAACCATCGCGGGATTTCTAAAAGCAGAAAATCTGCAAACCTTAGTTAATGATATTAATGATCCTGACACTGAGGAAAAACAGAAAAGATTGGTTAAAATAGTATGTTCATTTGTGTTATTTGCCAAATCAAATACGCTCAAAGGAAAAATATTTGATAAGACGACATTAAACGATAATGATTTCGTTTATTTGCAAAGTCAGTACGGTTTTTCTGATACTGACTGTGTGGAACAAGCCAAACAATTCGACTCTCGAAATCTTCTGCAAGACCTTTCGATAGAGATGGCGGAGCGCCCCAGCCCTACTTAACCAAAAAATAAACTTTGCGCAAATTTAGCGCGCCAGAAAACCCGCTAACGTTTTGTTATCGTTCTGAAAATTCGCGCTTGACTAATCTGACCTGAACCTGTTTAATGATTTCCCTAATGGCCGGATAGCTCAGTCGGTAGAGCAGAGGACTGAAAATCCTTGTGTCGCAGGTTCGATTCCCGCTCCGGCCACCATATATATTAGCCGACAACCTTTCCATTCTTCAGTGTCAGCTCTATATCATTCGCATTAGTATCCGCACTGATGCCGGTATCTGTTATTCTATTATGAGGAAACATCCCGCCGTCCAATGATCTAACGCTAACAACAGCGGGTATATATATTTCATTGTATTTCTTTAATAATTCTTTACACGCACCCAAGGTTTTTTCAGATGCGCCAGAAAAAAGCGAAAAGCGTTTGTCGGAACTGCGGTCCGTTAAGGTTTTTGTCACTCCAGACACAAGCACCTCATTTCTACCAAGTGCAGAAAAAATAAGATCGACTTGCTTTTCACTACCTCCATTCTGCCGATAAATTGCTTTCATCAACGCCACTAGGCGCGTATTAAGTTGTTTTTCTCTTCGGTTATCACCCCTTTCCAAGTGTCTCTCTGCATCCAAAATAAAATCCAGCAAGAGGGTTTCTATTTTTATAAATATTTTTAATTCACTATCACGGAAATAGCCCTTCTCGCCCAAGGCATTTTTTCTATTGGTCAGCTTAATGAAAAGAACATAGGGATTATTGAAGTGTGTCGCCTTCTTTTCCCCTCTATGACAATTTCGAAACTCTACCTCATCTGCCTCAGTTTCCACACTGTTCCAAGCGCAAACTAACAAAAACTGTTGCTCAGGAGAAAAAACGTCGATCTGTTTCTTAACAGAAAGTACATCCTCATAAGAAGGCTGGACTTTGGGGTCATGGACCGCCAGCTTTTTTATAATCTCTTCTATTGCGCTCTCATCCTTCGCGTTTATCACTTTCCGCGACAAAAGATCTAAGGTAGCGCGCCAACAAGCCATACTTGAGCGATATCTGGTAATCAACACTTCCTTGAAAAACGCCAGCGGGGTGTTTTCTTCAGCAAGCTTCGCTAAAAGCGCGGTAATGTCCATACATTCTATACGAAAATTAGGAACATAGGCGGAATTATAAATCGAGTGTAATAATTCAGTGGGCTTGTATTCTCTATCGATTAATTGCCTAATGAATAACATGAAATCGTTTTGAGCTTTTTCAGGATTAGATAAAATGTTTTGTAAATTTTCACCTTCGAACTCTGTTAATTCAACAGTTACCAATAGCAGCTGT
>Ga0207099_1131_pt1 | contig 14521 bp, 9 predicted proteins | sample Alteio_BWMinHeat_85_FD_153521 | JGI IMG/M metagenome (GOLD analysis project Ga0207099, IMG submission 153521) | Enriched cells from forest soil in Barre Woods Harvard Forest LTER site, Petersham, Massachusetts, United States -... | ecosystem: Environmental > Terrestrial > Soil > Temperate forest >... | reverse complement strand
GAGGATATAAAAAAGCATGCTCCTGATTTTTTAAGTGGTGGATGGAAACTGGCTTTACAAAGATTGAGCGAGTGGGGAAATATTGCAGCGATTACACTGTTGATTGGAATATGGAGTAATACAAAATTACAGGCATTACAGCCCGCTATTCAGGCGAATACCTTAGTTGCTTTATGTTTACAGGGAATGGGGCAAGCTGCAATGATGTTTGTGTCGAGTGATTGTGCTGCTCAGAAAAAACATTACGAAAATTTCCAAAAAAATAATTCAAGAGAAGAGTTAGATAAATTCTTTGCGTTAATTGCAGTGAATAAAAAAATATTTTTCGTGAATAATCTTGCGGGCGTTGTTGTTGCTTCTATGCTGAGTGCTGGAATTTATTTTTCGCGTTCGCTTGAGATAAAACAATTTTTGAGCGATAAAACAGCAGTCGAACCAGGCGTTCATGATTTGGCTGAATCATTATTGTTGATTAATTTGCTAGGTCAACTTCCTGATGCTGTACGCATTATATCAGGTGGCGTATTAAGAGGATGGAAGGATTTGCTCTTCCCCACAATGGTCAGTATTTTATTGATGACATTGGTTTGTGTTACGGTTGGTTGGTTGATTGGTCATCTTAAAGATGAAAATCCCATTCCGATGTTTTGGATCCGTGATATTACCATTGCGCTATCCTCTGTTATTAGTTGTTATCGTTTTTCGATGCATATGAATTCTGATGTTAAATTATATTCAGAAGGGCTGGATAAATTAGGTGTGCCACAAGATGCAGAAGAACGAAAAGCGCTTCAGGGAGGATGGTGTAGCTTTATGCCGTCATTTAGATCTCAATCTAATGCGACCGATAAAACCTTAGTATTGACCAGTAGGTCATTACCCGAGTTTAAATAAAGCTGTAGTGATGGTTCTGGGCAGCGGGTTATTATCACGTTATAGTGTATGTTCAAAGCATCAAAACGGATTTGATCAGCATGAACGGAAAGCTTCAAAAGCAATCTCTTGCACCCTTAACCCTTGCCGCTTTAGGTATTATTTATGGCGACATCGGCACCAGCCCCTTATACGCGCTCAATGCGACATTACATGGCCTCACTTTTAATTTAATTAATGTCCTCGGCCTGTTATCCCTGATTTTATGGGCGCTTATTTTAGTGGTTTCCGCAAAATATTTGTGTATTGTGTTGAATGCCGATAACGAAGGCGAAGGCGGGGTATTGGCATTATTAGCGCTTTTAAAGAAAGGCCATGCCCACACCTCTAAATTGTTTTTTTTAATTGGTATATTCGGTGCGGGTTTAATGTTTGGCGATGGCATGTTGACACCAGCAATTTCCGTGATGAGCGCTGTTGAAGGGATTAATGTGGTTTCACCTGCATTTACACATTGGGCATTGCCTGCTTCATTTGTTATTTTATTTTTATTGTTTTCATTCCAATTTTTGGGAACTCATAAAATTGGATTTTTATTTGGGCCCGTTTTGTTAATTTGGTTTGTTTTGATAGGTGTTTTGGGTGCAATACAAATTGTTCACAATCCCATTATACTTCAGGCAATTAACCCTTATTACGGCTATTTATTTTTAATGAATAATGGATGGTTGGGGTATGGTTTATTAGGTGGTGTATTTTTAGTGGTGACGGGTGCTGAAGCATTATATGCCGATTTAGGCCATTTTGGAAAAAGCTCGGTTCGCTTAAGCTGGTTTTTGATTGTATTTCCAGGATTATATTTAAATTATTCTGGGCAAGCGTCTTATTTATTGGCACACCCCAATGCAACGGCGAATCCATTTTATTTAATGGCGCCCACTTGGTTTTTAATTCCTTTGATTGTGATCGCAACCATTGCAACAGTGATTGCATCACAAGCTGTTATTTCAGCCACTTTTTCAATGACAAAACAAGCAGTTTTATTGGGGTTGTATCCACGTTTGCCTATTCGACAAACATCCGCATCTGTGCAAGGTCAAATCTACGTGCCACAAATGAATTTTTTATTGGGCATGGGTACATTAATTTTAATTTTAATTTTTAAAAATTCCGACGCCATTGCGCATGCGTACGGCATTGCAGTTAATTTTGTGATGATGCTCACTACCTTTATGATTATTTTAGTAGCCAAAGAAAAATGGCATTGGCATTTAACTAAAATTATTGCTGTTTTTTCAGTATTTGTTGTAATGGATGTGGCATTTTTTGGTGCCAATCTTGAAAAATTATCTAAAGGCGGATGGATTCCGATTACGCTTGCCTTAGTGTGTGCCTTTACTATGTATACCTGGAATAAAGGAATGGATTACTTACGTGAATTTTATTTTACAAAGCAGGATGACTTTCCAAGAATGCTGAGTCAATTGCGTGAAGAAAATATGAGTCGCTTAAGCGACCTCACGGCTATTTTTATCACAGACATTTATGATCAAAGTGGAGGTTGTTTCCTGCGGTTTTTAAAGCTTAATCATTCATTGCCAGAAAATATTTTAATTGTGAAATATACAGTTGAAAATAGTCCTTATGTGTCATCGATCGATCGATATGAAGTGAGTTGCCTGGATAAAAATATTTGTCAATTAACATTGCATTATGGATTTATGGATTTTATTTCTATTCCGCAAGCTTTGTATGTGGCAAACGATCGACAGTTGCTGCCATTTAAAATTAATATTGATGCTGCATTATATTTAATTGAAGTTCCGAATATTATCGCATCCGAAAAAAAGAAACCGGGTTGGTTTTTTTGGCAGGAAAGTTTATTTACGTTTCTAATGCGTAATTATTCGGCAAACATCAATATTGAATTTTATCAATTGCCTTATGACAGAACGATTGCGATTGGGACGTATTGTGTTATTTAGGGACGCAAATGCCACACGCTGTTTATATTATTGAATGCATCAACGGGTGTTATTATACGGGTTATACAACGGACATCGCTCGCCGTTATCAGGAACACCACGCTGGCAGTGCGAAATGTAAATATACCCGTGCATTTCCACCGAAAAAATTATTGGCGGTGTGGGAATTTGAAAATAAATCCGACGCGCTGAAATTTGAATGTAAAATAAAATCACTCACGCGCGCAGGCAAGGAATTAGTACTGGCTTCTCAAATAAGCGCCTGATTATAGGTTTTCATCTGTTTTAGTTTTGTATTAAGCGTCAATGCAAGAAAAGAATTTGGCCTGACGGCACAACAATGAAAAATCCACAATAATTTGCTGCCATTGTGCATGCTTTCAAAATTTAAATTTTGGTGTGATTTATTATGTTTTGTTAATTCATTTTTAAGTTGCTGAAAAAAAATAGCTGATTTTCTCGGCTGTTCCTCTTGGTTATTTTGTGATTGTTTGGGCGGCTCAAATTGAAAAGAGGCATTCCTTGCAGAAAGTGGCGCCATTTCTACTTTTGTTAATTCTAAAGTGAAAGCATCTACATTAATTTCAACGTCATGTATTTCCAAACCGTCCTCAATTTGAATCATAAAAGTTAAATTTTCTTTAAAAAATAAAATATGTAAACGTTGAAAAGGGGCTAAGGAACACAGGGTGCTAAAATCGATAGGCTGATATTGAATTGATGTGGGAGATAAATAAAGAGTAGAGGATAAATCTATTTCAGGGGGTTTTTCAAAAGAAATTCTTTCCTTGAAATTATTGAGTAAATATAAAATATTAATTTTAGGAGCTTGAACACCAGAGAGATTCAGTGGCCTTGCCTGTTTTATGAGGGAATGTTGATAATGTTTTTTTTCTGCCTTTGTGACAAGCGATAAATTCAATTCAATTGCTTTTTTTGTCTCCAGCAGAGAATCGAGTTGTGTGGGAGACAGTGTCGTTCTATTGAAAATAGGTTTGCAGACGGAAGCAAAATCAGTAGGATAAATCCAAAGATTTTGATCAGAAAAATCAACTGAAACGCTATGTAGACTTTTTAGTAAATTCTTTTTGCGACAAAACAGATAGAATTCAAAATATTCTTCTGTTGAAATTGCAGCGGGTGTTTGATAGGTGCAAGTTGATAAATCATAATCATTACTAACCAGTTCCTTAATTTGGGCGCAAGACAGCGTTGCATTTTTTAAAGTAAATAATTCAGATCCTTGCAAAATGTCCAGTAATAAGCAAAGCTCGCCTTTTTCAGTATCTTTAAGAAAATTAAATCCATTCAGTATAATTTCAGTGTAGCCTTCAGTCATCAATTCCGGGTTAGATAAATAATCATGATAGGTTTGGACATTTATGAGTTTATTTAAATACATATCCTGAGTAATAATTAATTTATTATTTTTTTCTTCAGTAGGTGAAGGTGTAGCGTGAAAAGGCAGAAAAACTAGGTTGTAAGCGGCGGCTGTTGTATCGACGGTAAGATTGTAAGAAGTGGCTACTACATTGGCTGTGAGGTTATAGGTAGCTGTTGTTGCATCAGTAACACCGTCCAGTAATGCGCGCATAGTTATACCTCACGGATTGTAGAGACGCAATTTATCGCGTCTTGAATTTAGATTGCATTAATTGGTTCTAAATTGCTAGTATCTTCCACTTCGCATTCAATTTTTCCGCCAAATAAGGTAACACCTTGTTTTCCAAATTTTCTTTCACTTTCCATGGTGGATTCAGCAATAAAAGACCACATTTCGATAGTTTTTCAGATTCAATTACATTATTTAATGAAAAATGAATCGCAAAATTTTTAACTGCCAGTGCTTTAATATCGTCATAAAACTGTTGAATTAATTTTTCATCTTTAATAGGGTACCAAATCACAAAATGGCCAGAACTGAAGTGCTTTAATGCGCGCTGTAATGCCGCAATAATTTTCTCGCATTCATTTAATACTTCAAAAGCAGGATCAATTAATACCAAGCCTCGTTTTTCTTTTGGCGGCAAAAATGCTTTCATGCATAAATACGCGTCCATATAATGAATGGCGATCGATTTTTTTTTGGAAAAATGTGACTTTAGCGTTTGGTAATCCTCTTTGTGTAATTCAGATAAAATCATTTTATCATCGGCACGCAATAAGGCATCTGCAATTAAGGGTGATCCTGGATAAAAATCAAAGTTGTCTTCAGCATTATATTTTTTCACAATGGCAATATATTTTTGAATTTCCGCTGGAATATCGTTTGCTTCAGTTGAAAATAATTTTGCAAATCCATTTTCATATTCGCATGTTTTTTGCGCTTCGGTAGACTGCAATTCATACAAACCAATACCCGCATGCGCATCTAAAAAACAAAAGGGTGTTTCTTTGCGCTGCAGCGCTTCTAATAAAACGATTAAAACAGTGTGTTTTAGTACATCGGAAAAAGCAGCGGCATGATATAGATGTCTATAGTTCATTTAAATGCCACACGCAAATGGTTAATTAATTTTTCTCGCTCAAGATCCGTGTACTTTTCATCCGTTAATTTTTCTTGCCATAAGCTATGCGGCCACAATAAATCACTCTTAAAACGGGCAATAACGTGAATATGCAATTGCGAAACAATATTACCCAGTGCGCCAATATTTAATTTATCGGGTTTAAAATAAGCCTCCATGCACTTTGAAATATGCGATATTTCTTTCATTAACTCAATTTTCTGATCTTCATTTAATTGAAAAATTTCTGTTATCGCATTTTCAACGCGTGGCACTAAAATAATCCAGGGATAATCTTTATTGTCTTTTAATCGTACTTCAGACAATGCTAAATCTATTATCTTAAATGAACTGTTTTCTAAACGATAATCTAATGTAAATGACATATTATTTTATATCCACGAAATAAATCATAAAAATAAGCGCCCATATCATTAACATCGGATGCACTTCTTTTATTTTCCCGGTTAATAATTTAATCAATACATAACTAATGAAACCCAATCCAATACCCGATGCGATAGAAAATGTAAGGGGAATCATAACGGCTGTAATCACACTGGGGATTGTTTCTGTCATATTTTCCCAATTAAAATGCGTGAAACTTTTAATCATTAAGCAACCCACAAATAATAATGCGCTGGCAGTGGCATAAGCAGGAATGGTTTTGGCAAGTGGTGAAAAAAACAAACAGATTAAAAACAATAAAGAAACAACAACTGATGTTAATCCTGTTCGACCGCCGGCTCTAACACCTGCTGCACTTTCGCAATAGGGGCTGCAGCTTGAGGTGCCCACTAATCCGCCGGCAACACTGGCCACGCTTGTTGCTAATAATCCGCGTGCAAGTGGTTTTGCATCTTGTTTTGAAGAACGAAATAATCCGGCTTGATATAATATGCCGACGAAAGTGCCTGTGCTGTCAAATAATGACACTAGAAAAAAAGCAAAAACAACGGAAAATCCAGCATGAGAATATAATCCATTAAAATTTAATTGTAAAAAATTAGGTGAAAGTGAGGGTGGCATGGATACAACGCCATCAAATTGTGCGTGTCCTGTTAGCATGCCAATGACGCTGATGGTAATAATCCCAATGATAATAGCACCCGGTACGCGTAAATAATCTAATGCAACAATTAAGCAGAATCCAATAAAAAATAAAACAGTTGTAAATGAATGGATATTACCAAGGGATAATAATGTATGGGGATCGGTTTGAATTAATCCGCCACTGTGCAATCCAAGCATGGCAATAAATAATCCAAGACCTGCCGCAATGGCCATATTCATTGTTTCGGGAATGGCATCAATTAACCAGCGTCGCATGGGTGTAATCGTGATCAGAAAAAATAAAACACCTGAAATAAATACGGCGCCCAATGCGGTTTGCCAAGTGTACCCAAGCCCTTGTACGACAACATAAGAAAAATAGGCATTTAATGCCATGGCAGGGGCGACCGCGATGGGATAATTTGATAAAACACCTGTTAAAAAGCAGCCTAATGCCGTGACCAAGCACGTTGCTACAAAAGTCGCACCTGGGTGCATATGTGCTTTTGACAAAATTGCTGGATTGACGAGGATAATATACATCATGGTTAAAAACGTTGAAAATCCTGCGATAATTTCGGATTTTATCGTTACATTGTGTTTGTCGAGTTTGAAAAAACGGTTAATAGAATTCATCATTAAATTTTACAGCAGGCTAGTTGAAATGGGATTGAATCTTGCGTTTGGGTTGATTTTCCGCTGCCAAAATAACTAGGAGATAAAAAATGAATAGCAAGGCGATGTTTTCCTGCGCTAAATTCAGGATATAAATTGGTAGGCATAGGTAACGCCACGCGCACCAAATGACAAGGTGATGCGGGATTGAGTTGTTGAAGATAAAAACCATTTTCAGCTGTGACCGATTGTAGCGGTGTGCTGTCGCGCGTTAATTGTAAAATGGAATCTGTAATGTCGTGTAAGGATTTAAAATTTTCCATCCAGCATAATAAATCATTTGATTTTTCAGCAGGCGCTTTGTTTTGCCAAAGTGAATAGGCAGGAAGTCGGTAATCGCATGCCCCACCTGGGTTGGTTAAATTTGAACGGATTTGATGCAGAAAATCGTTTTGACGCAAAGGTTCACCGATGCGTGCCTGATGTGTATGGAGATAATGGTTTAATGTTTCCAATTTTTTAAGCGTTTTTTGTAGACGTTGGCCGTCGACTTGTTTTGAATTTGCTAACTGAGCCCATGCTTGTGCATATTGTGTTAATGTTTGACTTAATTTGGATTTGATATCAGGACGATCCGTGACTTCTAATATTTTTAGAAGTGCAGTCATGGCATTTTTGGTGTTCAGTGGTGAAACACAAGGGGCTGTTTTTTCGAATTCTTGGAATAAATTTTCAAGACGCAAGCAAATACGAATGGCATCATTAAGCGGCATTTCATAGACGATTAAATTTTTTTGCTTGGTTGTGGTCACTTCCATTGGGTATCTTCTGTACGTTAGGAAAGGCATTTTAACATGACAAAGCTTGTGCGAAAAGCGTGATCTTTTTAGAAATGGGCCGCCAGTTCGATGATGCCGGTGTTATTCCATAAACCATTCCCCGTGATCGTTGTGAACGATGTTGCGCTGGTCGCATAAGAACCGGTAGAGCCTGCCGCATAATTTTTTGATCTGAGGTAAGCAATCGTTGCGATTAAATATTTATTGATCCAGTATTCTGTACTCAGTGTGTAGGTATATTGCGGTACACTTAAAAACAGTTCCTGATCAGAATATTGATATGAAATAACGGGAACGAGTGGGTGATGATGTATGTCAAAGGTATAATTGAGCCTTGCATCATAAGCCCAAGGTCGCGCACCCTGGTTGTTAAAAGTGATGTCTTGCGGAGAAAATGAGTCTGTTGGATAAATGAAGTTGCTTAAAAATCCGAAACGATACACATCTAAACTTAAATGCAGAGAAACAGCACTTACCCGTTTATGGGTTGCTTTAATAAGGCCATAAATGTAGCGTGTTTCAGCCAAATTATTCATATAACCGATTAATGCTTCATAACCAAATATTTTTGATTCTTTTTTAAAACCCATTTCGGCGCCACCATTGGCCAATTCATTTTCAGATATCGGCGTATTGGCACCATTATTGAAACCATTCAAACTGCCTTGAGCGCCGAATGCATAAATGCTTGCAAAAAAAGGATTGTAATGCGTGCTCAGCACAGCCGCGACTTTATTAATTTCCGATAATTTTTGTGCCAATGAAACAACCAATGGATAGTGCTCATAAACACTGAAAGGCAAATATTGTTTACCCAAATCAAATCGAAAATGACCGCTTGGATTTTTCATTTGGACATACGCTTGTTCCATTTCAGGTGCAGTGTAAGGTTCGCCTGTTGCGGTTGAAACACTGCCGGGTTCGTAATTGAGCGATACATAAGCACGCGCCCAAGAAGTGAGATATCCTGTGAAACCGAAATAGGCGGCACGTAAATTGAGTTGGTCATTGGCAGGGCCCGTAAACAAAAGGCTTTGTGAGTCAGTATGATTGCTGAATATGCCTTGTACGTTAATACCGCCGTTAATGGAAATGCGATCGCCCCATCCATGACTAATAATGGGTGTAGGTACTTTTGCTGCCAGCATTTCATTGGGGCGTTGTTCATACTGGTAAATTTGCCAGTGCATTAACAATGGCATCCAGCGAGTGGGATTAAAATAATAATTGTCGGAAGGGCTGTAAAGTGGTGTAGCAGTGATGGACGCAGTTTGTGTTGTATTGACAGCTGAATTTGCAGCAGCATTTGCATAGGCGCTACTAAAACAAACCATGCAAACAGAAAAAAATAATGTGGCAATATGTCGTTTCATTGGTTAAACGTCCCTGTATTTTATCTTGCGCGACATGATAGCGTTTTTTTGGGGAAAGATATACTTCACGTTTTTGTTGGTCACGATTTCGCTTTGGTACGCACACTTTGTGCCAATATTTAATATTTTTTAATTAATCTTGCGTATACTTCTCCTGTAATCATTAAGAATCGCGGGGATGTATGCGTGACAAGTTGTACCATCAATTAGGGCTACTCAAAAGCATTTTTCAAAATGAGGCGAGCGTTTATACCGATATTCCGGAAGGCACGCCCAATCTTGATCGTCTGTTGGCATCTAGTACAAAGCGATTGTACTTGTATTTATCCGGCTCGCTATTTTTCCATCCCCAATAGGTTTCAAGAAATTAGTCAAGTAATACCTATTTCTTGTTATATCAACAATAGTTTTGAACTTTCCTCTGAGCCATTTTTTTCAACCGAGTTTATTGGGGAAAATAAAAAAATTATCAGGCGCATTAATATGATTGACGCTCGCTTTATCACTCCTGATCTACTTGAAGAGGAATTTCGCTTTCTGACAGAAGTCCATGCTGATTTCGCTATAGTACCTGGTATAGCAACTAACGATAAAGCAAAATTAAGTAAAACATGGATGCATCTTAAAAAAATTCACTTTTTTAACAAAAGAGACGAAAAAGACGAAACAGTTGAAGAAATACAAGAGGAAGCGCAAGAATTATTTCCAGAATTAGAAACCATAGGGATATCGGATTACGATGATAAAGTAGACGGGATGGCATTAATCAGGCTATATCAAACATTCAAACTTTATGCACCAAAACTAAAATATTTAGAGCTAGCGAATAGTGCAAACGCACTCAGTTTGAATGCACCTTTATCTAGGAACGAATGGATTTACTTATTAAGCAATTGCAACGCCATTACAAATATTACGCTCACTGTCAACAACGCGTTTATTGATTTAGTTAAAAAGGATCGATTGTATTTAACTGGTGTTTTACAATTCCATTTTAATCAAGACAGTCATTTTTCTGGACAAGATTTAGCATTATTAATGCAACTATATCCAGATGCATCATTTTATTTAGGTGACACTAAAACAGAATTGAATTTTTTAGGGTGCGATAACATTCCCTATCCTCAATTAATAAATCTTTTAAAAACAAATACCCAAATTAAAAAAATCACGTTAGGAAAAATGGATTTTTCGAAAGAACTTTCGTTCGACGACCAACGCCAGTTTTTTTCTCAACTTCAACAGTTACTGCAATTGGAAAGCGTGGATTTTGGTGAGAATCGCATCTTTGAAAAGCATTTGCACAGATTACTATCCAAATTTTTGAAAAATAAAACTGTTATTCTTTATCACCAATTTTCTTCAATCAACTGCACAGGCGGGGCTCTTGTCGATGATTTAATGATAGATGAACCGCTTTTAAAACATGCCGGTGCATTAACAGAATTGGGAGTCTGGCAAGGAAAAATCAAGTTTTTTTTACAAACTATTGAAAATAGTTTAACTGAGTTACAAAGAACAAGAATAACGCGCTGTTATTTTAGAAATTGTGCTTACGATGATCCTATATCTACAGAACAATTGACAAAAATTTTTGCTTGGTTTCCTAGTTTATCTCGCATCAGCATTAGATTCACTGATTTTAGTAATCTGGATTGGTCTTTACCGGATAAAAAATCTTATAGTGAGATTGAAATTTTTGAAATGCCGTCCAGGGGCGAATCGATTAACGGTGTTTTTCATTTTGCTAATAACAATCCAGCACTAAAAAAATTAAAATTTTCCTGGGCTTCTTCTGAAAAGATTTCCTATCGATTCGACTCTGATTTTCTCCTCCTGTTTTCAAATTGTCCGCAATTAGAATATATTGGTTTTATCGGAATTAGGACATTAGATTGCCGATACTGCCCTTTGGAAGAGAGGCATCTAATGGCACTCCTTAATAGCATGAGTAGCGGCTATGAAACACTCCAACTCAACAGTCCAGATTTATTATTAGCATTAATTGATGACAATATTTCATTACCTGAAACTTTTTGTTTCACCCTTGACTTTGGTGATGCTGAATTATCTAGAGAACAAATGGAAAAAATTATGGCGGCAATGCCGAAGGTCATAATTTCTGGAAAAAATTTACCCTTGTATTATCCAAATGTTACTTCAACAAGAACCGTGCGTACAGTTGATGCAGATACCAGCCTAAATAAAAATAAAAAATTCGATCTTACACGTGTTTTTTTCAAAATCAATGCAACCAGCGGACATCCTGATCCAGCAAATTATCGTCTCTATCTCTACCTCGAATTAACACTCAATTTAGCCAGTAATGATCCACAATCTGTTTTTAGCATGATGCCAACAGAAAATTTATCTTTAAAACCCTGTGCGATTCAATTTCATGATCAGGATGTTTACCGTGTTGCACAAGAAAAACAAAACACTCAAAATATTTTTTATGCCAAAACAAATATAACGCTTTCAACGAATTGGCGGCCTTTGCCGTCTTTATTTTCAACAGAACGTATTACAGATATGCATTTTTCCGTTTCAGATAAAAATATTGTCGTGCAATATTCTGAATCAGAAAATATCTATTACATTCGGCAAGTATCGGGCATGCCGACAAAAATTGAAGTAGATTATTTAATTGAAGTAAATCCACAAAAGCAAAATGCATTTCAAGCGGTTAAAAAATTAGTTAAGTTTTTTAACGAATTTGGCGCGGGCGAGTTAGATAAAAGGAAATTAGGGGAAAATTTCCCCGCACGAGATTATGTTATTGCTATGCTACAACAAAAAGTCGGCGCTTGCCGTCATCGTGCCGCCTTATTTAAAGCCATAATTGATGATCTTGCATTGAAAAATAGTATAACGGAATTAAAAAAGCTTAATTTTGACGGAATAGAAGCACGTATTGTTGCAAATGATTGTCATTCTTTTGTTGAAGTGAAAGAAAGTGATGTTTGGATTGCTTATGATTTAGGGGGCCATCCTGCGGCAGAAAACATTGATGAAAATAACGATCCGCTTAAAAATAAAGAAAATAAACAAGAAATTAAGACGCTTGCTGTTGATGAAAAAACAATTTCTGTTGAAACACTTTCCAATTTAAAAAAATTGGAACCATTAATATTGCCTCTTGATTGGAATATCGCTGCATTTTTAGCGTTACAAACAGAGTGGGCCATTAAATCACTGGATGTCAGTCAACATATTTTAACGTCTCAAGACATTCACTTAATTTTACAAAAAATGCCGCTATTAACAGAATTAAAATGTAAAGATTTCGCTATCTCAGCAGAAGCATTGGCTGATTTCAAAGACAAAGCAAAAGCGATTCCCGCAACAAAAGTTACCGCATCACCACAGAACTATTTCCCTGAGCCAAAAAAATCAGCAATATTTGACGTAAAACTATATGCACAACAGATCATTTCAGAACAAAAATCAAAACGCTTAATTTTAGCCACACCAGCCCAATTGCCTGGTCTTCGAGAGCAGTTACGAGCACATTGTGCTGATTATTCTCATTCGTATTTTTATATTGATCGCGCCGATGAATTAATTATGAATAATGCTTATGCAGAAAGAATGGCAGATAATCGCGGTGAAATTAAAAAAGGATTGCATGGACCTTTATATCATTTCTTAACGCAACAAACAGGCTCACGTACGTTATTGGTGAACTTCGCTAATTTTACCGCAGCTGAATTGGTGGGATTTAATGCGATGTTAGATGAAGTGCGATCAATTGATGGTGTTGATTTATCCGATGATATTAAAATTATTGGTTTTATGCATTCAACGGGGCATCAAGACGTCAGTTTTTATTCACGATTTGGCGATAATATTGAAATATGTCCTATTGATGAAAAACAATTACAGATCATTTCACCATTTGAATCCATCAACCTGCCTGAAGAAAAGCCAAGCAGGGTTGTGATTGATTTTTACGGCACACCTCATTGGCAGCCGATAGTATTAGGCAGTTTTACCTTATCGGAAGTTGGCTTGCAATTTATTGCAGGCGCCTTGGAAAAAGCATTTTCAAAAAATTCCTCTGCAACCGAGATTGTTTTAAATAACGCACCGATTGATGATCCGGAGTTCATTCGTTTTTTTAAAGAAGCGAAAGAGCGTGGTTATTTTGACTATGCAGGCAAACAAATTGGTTTTCCAAAAGAAACTGTTTTGTATTCTGCAAATACACTCACGATCGACTACGCACAAATTGCCACACTACACTACGAAAAATCTTCGAATGTAATCGTATTAAATGCCCATACATTATCGCGTTTTTTCAAACAATATGAATTTAAAACTGTGAATGGCAATCAAGAATTTATTGAAACGCCTGGATTAATCGAACAACAGTCAAGTAAAGAAAAACCTTTGTCTGTTTATCTCACTGACACATTAACTGAATCACAATGGTCGCATTTATTAGCACACTGCAAAGCACACGGCGTCACCTTATTTCTTTCTGTTGCTCCCCATATCACTTTGCCCGACAATTTGCCAAAAGTGGAAAAAGTGCAAACGCATATTCACACTGACACAGACACGCTTACAGCAGAAACCAATATCAACATTCTTTTATCGCAATTTCAAAATGCAATTTCCATTAATATTTCTGAACTAATGGGCAGCCAATTATTCACCAGCGTCAAAGCAACCTTCGATCGAGAAGCGTTGAAATTATATTTTTCTGAAAAAATGGGTGTATTAAAAACACTACTAGGTGTGGGCAAAACAATTATTTTATACGGCGATATATCACCTGAATTACGCCATCGATTACAAGCATTATTATTTGAGCGAGCACAAAATCAAACTGGAAACGGCCGTTTGATTTTATCTGTCTCCTCGATCGATGCACCTTATTTTGAAACTTTTGCGATTATGCCTGCCGTTGAAAATCGGATAGTTGAAAAACACAAGACCTAAATAATTCATGGGCGGGCATTACCGAACCGTTGCAACATGTGCCAGTTGATACGGCTGTCGAATTTGATCACGCAAAATCAAAAGACGTGGTGAAAAATGCAGATGATTTCCGTTTAACGTTAGTGAATAACGTATTAGAAATACAGCAATCGCCCTATGTGTTTTTAGCAGGAAAAACTGGTATTGGTAAAACCACCTTTGTTGAAAAAGTGTGGGCACATCAACCGAATAAAAAATTATATATCGGCATAGATCAATTACGAGAATGGGCAAATGATAAAAATGACCGCACGAAAGCCTTATTTATTGATGAAGCGAATATCACCACA
>Ga0207099_1079_pt2 | contig 14563 bp, 17 predicted proteins | sample Alteio_BWMinHeat_85_FD_153521 | JGI IMG/M metagenome (GOLD analysis project Ga0207099, IMG submission 153521) | Enriched cells from forest soil in Barre Woods Harvard Forest LTER site, Petersham, Massachusetts, United States -... | ecosystem: Environmental > Terrestrial > Soil > Temperate forest >... | reverse complement strand
GAAGAAGCTGCCCTCGGCGATATGCCGGTCCAGCGGCGGCGGCATGAAGGCCGGGGCCGGCGTACTCTCCGCTGGCGATGGTTGGATAGGAGCGAATTCGGGAAGTCGGGCGATGGCGGCCTTGAGCTGCTGGCTCAAGTTACCGTTGCCGGTCACGCTGTAACCTTCGCCATAGAGCGTGTCCTTGCGGCTCCAGTTGCCCAGGACCATTTCGGGATGGTTCAGGAAGTAGCGGTTGACGGAAACCTCTGCGCCATCGATCTCCAGCGGGGCTATGCCCAGCCAATCAGCGTCGGCATGATGGGCCGGCTCTCCGGGAGCCCGCTTGCGAAGAAACACGATGTCGGTCACTACGGCGGTTCCTTCCCGCCTGAACGCATCCGATGGCAACCGGATCGCTCCCACGAAATCGGCTCTGGAAGCGAGGTATTCGCGTATCGCGGCATTCTGTTTGTCCAGCGTGAAATGCGACGTGACCATCGCCAGCACGCCGCCGCGCTTGAGGGCGTCAATGGACTTGGCGAAGAAGTAGTCATGGAGGGAGAGCTTCTGCCCCTGGTAATCGACCTTGAGGTCGGCAAAGGGAACGTTGCCGATGGCCGCGTCAATGCGATCTGTGGGCAGCTTCGTATCGCGGAAATTCTCGATGCGGATGTCGTGGGCGGGATGAAGGGCCTTGGTGATGCGCCCCGAAATGGAGTCCAGCTCGATGCCGATAAAGCGCATTCCCGGCTGGCCCTGGCTCATGAAGTTGCCGATGCCGCAGCCGGGTTCCAGCACGGTGGCACCCGCGGGCACGCCCAGGCGATGGATCGCCTCGTGGATGGAGGCGATGACAGTGTGGGAGGTGTAGAAGGCGTTGAAGGTGGTGCGTTTGGCGCTGTCGTATTCCTCGGGGGTGAGCAGGGCTTTCAGTTCCTCGCCGAGAGCCTGCCAGCCATCGTCCTTGTAGCAGCCGGTGGCGGGATCGGGAAAAACTGAGAGCGCGACGGGTCCGAAACCGGCAAAACGTGCAAGCGCATTTCTCTCTGCCGGCGTAGCCTCCCTCTCGTCGCGTTCGATCTGCTTGAGGATGCGGATAGCGGCGATGATGTCGCGTGCCTTTCCTTTTTCGCCGCTGGCAATGGCAGGTGAAGGCTCGCCGGACAGTGCCGTGATTGTGGGAGGGAGGGTGCCGTTGGCAGGTGGTGGTGTGCTGGTGGCTGCCGGTGGCGTTTCGTCCGCTACTGGAGGCGGGGCAGCGGCAGGAGTCGGAGGAGGCGGATCAAAGAGTGACGGCTCGCGGCTGCGGGAGGCTTTTACCCGCGCGGCGTGCGACGGTTGCGGGTAAAGAGCATTGCTGCGTCGAGGAACTGGTTCGCGGTCTCGTCCGGAGCGGACTCGGCTGACAAACGATCCTCCAGCTCCTTGAGGGCGATCTCCAGCGCTTCCGAAGAGAGTTGGCTCCTGTCGCTGTCCGGCCGAAGGTCGCAGAGAAGCTCCATCCAGGCTTGGTGGCTGGTTTTCAGCTCCTTCGCGTAGCGCTCCATCGTCAGCAGCAGCTTGCGTTCCTTGCGGAGTTGGTCGTGAATCTTCGGTCGTTGTTGCAGGAGTTCGAGAACTATCGTCTTGTACTGCATGTTGGTCTCCATCGGTTTCGAGGGTTGCGTTGTCGCGAGGCTCAGTCGGCGTGGCTGGGTCGGTCGGGAATAATGAGGGTTGTCGCCAGTCCGGCGGTTTCCGTGCCATAGTCAGGAACCATTGGCCCTCCCTGGTTCTTGGTTCCTGGCTTCGCCGCCGTGCCGTGCCGTGCCCGGCGGCAAAGAAGGATGCGGATGCTTCGCGTGGCTGGCGGCCGCTACCGGTGCTACGGTATGAAATCCGCCAGCCCGCATCATCTTGACCTGCCCTGCTCGGTGTGCCCGAACAAGTCTTTCAAGAGATGCGCGGCAGCCGCCCCGGCCATGATAATCATGGAGCCGATGGCGACGGATTGCAGGATCATGGCGACGCGCTCGTTCTTGCATTCCCTGGCCATTCCCTGGGCATGCACGCCAAGTTCTTGCAGGTTGTAGATCGGAACGGTCATAATGCCCCCGGTTCAGAACGGCACTTCCTGGCCCGGTGCGATACCCTTCTCCTCACGGATCATGGTGCGGATTTCCTGGTAGAGTCTTTCCGCGTCGATCCGCGTGCGCAGAGCTGAATCGGCCCTGACAGGGTACGTCCATATCTTGTGGGCGGGATTCCAGCGATAGCCGGCATCCTTGAGCTTGTCGATGACAGCCTGGCTTGGCTTGTCCTCGGGGCGGCCCTCGCCGAACTTGATGGCCATCTGCCTGTCTTGTTTGCTTTCAAACAGCCGCACGCCGGCGACGTAATCGCCTGCGATGCCGAAGGGGTCGGGAGCTGAAGGCCGTTGCTTTTGCCCCACCCTGTCGGCGAAGCTGGGCTGATTGTCATTGGCTGCTGGTGTATTGTCGTTGACAGCTTCCGCCGGCTCGGCGATGGTTGTGGTAGTTTCCGTGGATGGTGTTTGATCTGAATTGCGTTTGCGTGACATAGAATCCTTCCTTTCGTTGCGGGACTAATCCTTAAGCCCCATGAAGCAATATTAACACATTGCGTTTTCCTTGCGCAATAGACTGACTGCGGCTTCGCGAGTATTGATGTGTGTAAAGTCTAGGATTTCTGCGGCTCACAGCGCATCACACGCAATGTGAGTCGCAGAAATCCTATGTTTTTCATAGGCAACGTGGCGGGCATTTTTGGCCTGCGCTCAGAGCTATGTCAGGCCATTGTGGAAGGCGGCTCCATCCGGCTGGAACCGTTCCAGCCTGCCTATGCTGTGCATAGGGGAGACGCCTGTGCAACTTGAAATGCATTGTGAGCTCGGAAACAGCCTCGTGAAACATGCCTGTGGCTGGTGTGGCGGAGGGGCGCGATCCCTACCGGATGACGGCGGAATCCTGCGGGCAAACCTCTGACCGCCAGTGTCAGACGTCGCGGCGAGCCTGTGGGATAATGCAGCCGAGCGGTGATGCCTGGCGGCGCTCGGAAACTTAATATGGAAGGGCCTCACCCAGCGGGCGTGACCACCAGGCGATTCGCGGATGTGTGTGGGGGCTTTGACCTCGGGCAATAAGGGATGAAGGGCGGAAGAGAGGAAGCGGAGCCGGCCGGGCCTGTGCGGTGCTATTGCCAGCGATTGGATGCGTGTGAATGAGGTCTTGGGGAGTGTCACTGATTGTCTGCGCAAGGGATATGGAGGGGCAATGGCGTCGCGTACTCGCGACCGGAGCGAAGCGGAGCCCGGAGAAGCCCGGTCGGCAGGATGCCGGTGCGCCATGAAAGGAAAGGCGGGGATGGACCCGAATCGAGGGTTGACAGGGTCGCTGAAATGAGTCTCACTACGACATGGCTCCAAACCAGAAGATCAAGTCATCTCGCGGAAGACAGCGGAAGGATTGTGCGTTCGGCGACTACGATCGGGAATTGAAGCGCATCCAGGCCATTGACTATCTCATTCGCCTGGACATGCTACCGCCGTTTTGCATTCGGCAGAAGCAGCGGTTCCACGACGTGTGGCTTGGCCTGGCCCTGTTCTTGCCATCGTATCTGTTCGTGATCTGGAAGCTGCTCACAGCATAGGCAAACCGAAGGCCCAGAAGAGAGGGCAATGGGCCGGTCTGCCTGTACGCGCCAGTGTGGACTGGCCGCTGCTTTTGGTGGCGGAGGAAGGGGGCGGGAAAGATGTTGTTCACGGAGCCATTCACAGGCCAGTGTTCATGCGATCCGGCGGGGCAAGGCGGCCAGGTCCATCCTGTGGGGGAAGAACGCCTCGATTTTGATGTGTGTGAGGGTAACACGGTAGAGGACGCCGTATGGAAACCGCCGCACCATCGCACGACGGACGTCGAGAAACACCTTCGCATAGAGGTAAGGATTGCGCAGGATGCGATCAATGGCTTCATCGAGGCATAGCACCAAATCGGCAGCTAGGCCTGGCCGAATGCGGTTATACCAGTTGATGGCATGGGCAAGATCGGCTTCCGCCAACTCGGAGACCTCGAGGGTATAGGTCATCCTTCGGGCAGGACGCGGTGCTTCACGTCTTCCCAGGAGGAGTAGGAAACTTCGCCCCGATCCGCCGACGCTAGGCGTCGTTCGAGTTCCTGCTGCTGGACAGGAGTCAGAGGCTGCGATGCCTGGGAGGGGGCCAGGCTGTCCCAAAGCTCCTGAACGAGCAGAATGCGTTCGGCGCGCGTAAGGCGGGTAATGTCGATGTCAGTGGTCATAAGCCTGATGGTAGCGCATGTTGAAGCCGTTGTCATGTACTTATCGATAGGTGTATGGTGCAAACCCGCTTGCAGGCTCCGGCGGACGGCGTAGAAACCCCGCATGAAAGGCCGGGGACGGATAGCTACGCCGGAAGGAGGAAGCGGCATGACAAACTGGACGCCGACGCGATGGGGAAACTCGTTGCGACGTTGTTGACATACGGGGCAGATCAGGCGCGGCTTCAAATGATCGCGGTCTTGCCAGGCGCGTGGCTCGCGGCTGGTGTGGAGCACGGCGACCACAACGATCTGAGCAGCCGTTGTAACGTAAATGATGCGGTAGGGAAACCGGTGCAGGATTGCACGGCGGAACGGGCCTTCACACTCATATGCCATGGGGTGGAGGCGAATCCGCTCCAGAGTCTCGTGAAGGCTGGCGGCGAATTCGTCCTCAAGATCAGGGCCGTTCGGCGATACCATTCGCTGGCGTCGGCGAGGTCGGCCTCGGCACTGGCCGGCAGGACGAGAGGAAGGGTCATTGGCCGAAGACGCGCTTGCGTACTTCATCCCACGGCGTGACGGTCATCCGGCCGGCATCAAATGCTTCCCAGCGGCGTTCGATTTCCCGGCGTTCAGCCTCGCTGAGCGGGCGGTCCTCGATACGCGGACATACGCTCTCCAAAAGCTCCTGGGCCAGGCGAATGCGCTCAGCAATGGTGAGATGTGAAAAGTCGAAAAGCTTGCTCGTTGTCATACTGCCTTATTCAATCGCAGGTTAGCACGTTTCGCGGGTTGCCGTCAAAAGGCACGACTCAACCGCCCAGCCGGTGGCTTCAAGGATGGTGGAGATCACGTCGCACGGGCTTCCTCCGACGGCGTCAACCGGTAGAAGCAAGCGACGGGGCTGTGAAGGATTCAGGGCAGAAAGCGGGATCAGGCCGAGTCTGGGACGTTCTGCTCGATCCATTCCCCTATAGCCTCTTCAGCGACGATCTGCAGCCGAATGGTGCGGTCGATGGAAAGCTCCCCACCTGTCGCATGAGAATAGTGGTTGACGATGACCTGCCAGAAGGAATCCAGGGCTTCGTCGGCGAGCAACCGGATTCGGTCTTTATTAGTCATTGTTGCCTCCTTGCGATGTTGGTTTGTCGAGACCGTATCGGTCGATGCGCTGGGCGGTCATGCTTCGCTCCCATCTCAGTAATCGTTGGGGAGCAGGACCGTCGTTACCGAGCGGTTGGCTTCGGTGATGATCCAAAATCGCTGCTCACCGGTGCCGTATGCGGATAGCAGGCGGAAGCCTTCCTTGAGCGAAAGCTCGTTTTCGCAGGCGTCGTCGGGGCAGATGTCGCCCCAATCTCCTGCCGCGTGGCGGCGTAAGGCTTCGTGGACGGCAATCGCGTCGAGTTGCTGGGCGGCGTTGGGGGTGATTACGACCTGGCCGAGCAGGAATTTGGGTTGTGAGGTGTTGGTCATAAGCTTGATTCCTTTCAAAGTTGGAGGCGGACGCTAGAGGCCCGCCTCCGGTTGATGTTGATTAAGCGGCTTTCTTGGCCTTGGCCGGGGCTGGCATCGCGGCAACGGCGAAAGCCATTCCGGCAGGGAGCCAGGTTTTCAGCTTCTCCACCTGCTCCGGCGTCTGGCCGTGCTTGGCCGGATCGGCGAAAGCGCGGTCGAGCTGCTCAACCAGTTCGGCTTTCTTCTCGCTTTCCCGCGACTGCTGGCAGCGATAAGCTGTGGCTGAATCGAGGTGTTGTTGATAGTCTTCATAAAAACTCCATAGTTGTTGGTTGAAAAAAAAGCCGGCGGGCGGGAGCACCCGCCGGCATCCGCTTCAGGCTGCTGCCTGCTCGGATTCCTTGCGGGCCTTGGCGTCGGCCTGCTGCTGGTGCATGATCCACGTGTGGGCCAGGTCGAAGAGCTTGGCCATCGTCAGCAGGTCGTCGAAGCCGAGGCTGTCGGTTTCCCGCCACGTCTCGTCGCCCTGCTTGTAGCTGCGGCTCGGGGTGACGCTGTACCAGTTGCCTTTCTCGCCGTGGTTGCGCCAGATTGTGACTTGCAGGACGCCGTGGCGAATCTTGTGTGCTGGTTTGGACATAATGATTTCCTTTTTCCTTGAGTTTCCGGCCCCACCACGGGGCCTTTACGTGAGCGACCGTAAACAGCCGCGAAAGCCGGGCCTTGGCCCACGGCCGCTTTCGTAGCGGCACGTGTCCGCTGCAACCTGAGAAACGGAAGGTTCACTCTTTGGAATAAAGATGGTGTGTGAAAGCCGTTTGTCCGGTTGCGGCGGACGGCGGTGGCTGTAGGTTCGCGGAAGAAGGCCATGTGGGGCCGACTCATAGGCGGAAGGAAAGCAAGGCTAACCGGCGCGGCTTATCTGCACGGCCGTGCTGCTCACGTTAGGTGGCGACGGGACGGCGAGTGGAAAGCGTTCGGAGAGAGTGGCAGGCACGACAGTTGGCGGGGTGCAGGAGAATCTGAGCGCCAGCGGACTGACGGGGGGTAGCCGTCGCGACTGCGACCGAACGTAGTGCAGCCCGGAGAACACGGTCGCCAGGATGGCGAGGCGGCGGATGGTTTAGAGTTGACGCGGGATGTTGGTGCAGGGCGGAGGATTCTCGAACCGAGTTTATAAACTTATTGAGGCTTAACAAGATTGGTCTAAACACTGCCTCCCGAGCCATGGAATGGCTATAGCGCTTTGCGCACTCCAATCCGGTTATGGCCAGATGGATAATAATTCTCAAATTCACAGAAAACCGTATATCCGCATTTTGGGTAAAATGCTGCCCCCTCATAGCCTGATGTCCATGTCCAAATATGCTGTATGTCAAGGGTGCGGACTTTGTCCTCCATTAATCTTAGCAACTCTCTGCCATAGCCTTGTTTGCGATAAGGCTTCTCCAACCAAAGATCGGTAATGTAGAACCATTTTTCGTATTGAAGTCCGCTGACACATCCAATAAAGGCGTCTCCGTCCATGGCGACAAAGCCATACCGGCTTTCCTTATAATCTGGCACGCCGAATTCCAGCCCATGCTCTACGAATCCTTTGAGCATGCGACCATATTCGGCATCTGCCATTTCACGCTCAATAATTCTTATTGTCATCTTATTAATAGAATGTCATCCTAGAATTCCGCCACGTCCGCATTCGGCGACGACGTATAGCGGTTTGATCGGTGTTAGCAAGCAGAAAGACGGAAGCGGTTAGCCGGATGCCGTTTATTCTTGGAGCGGTGTCGCCGGGCCGCCCTGATTTGGTCTCCCGTCAATTCTCAATGCCCGAGAACCCGATGGCTCTGCAATCCGGCGTGCGGGTCGTCTGGCTCCCAGGCAGGGAAGGCATTTATGCACATAGCTTCAATCTAAGTTCGTCGCGTTCTCCTCGGTTGCCGCCTTTGGCGTGGGTGTAGGTGGCCTTTAGCCGGCGGCGCATAGAGTACAAAGCCCATCGCTTCCGCGCTGGCGCTTGTAAAGCTCAACCGTGCGTGGCGCAGCGCAAATCCGGTGATAAGGGCCACGCCTAAAGGCGCTGCGGTTTTACGTTTGGCCAAACACGCGCTATCGCCGCAATTCGCCTATCGTAGGGTGCCAGCCCTCAGGGCCCCCCAGCTTGGCACGTTGCGGGAACCAGAAAGCCTCAGAGTCACCGCGACCGGCCGCCCGGTCCGTTGCCTCTTTTCGCCAACTCGGCATGAATGTCGGCAAGCGGAAGGATTTCCCCAAGGGGACGATGTTGCACTATGCAACCATCAATAGAATCGGACAGATCGGGATGATTTTCGTGAAGGTACGTTTTCATCCTCTCGACACGTCGATAGAACGTCATGCGCTCGAGACCCGAAAGGTCTGCCAAGCTATTGTAATCAATACTGACGTTAGATGGAGAAAGGCATTCCTGGTCTGTGGTCTTTGATAATGCACTTGCCAGCATTTCCAGGTTTTTCAGAACTCAGGATGGCAGAGTAGGCAATATGCCATGAAACTCGTTTAACGTTTCCTCGACTTCAATAGCGATCGCGGGATTTGAAGAAAGTGCCTGTGCATTCGTCAGATGGATCTGTGAATTGGCCGTTTGGCGCTTGCGAAACAAATGATGCTTTGACCTTCGTTCGGAGGTCACTTGCCTTGTGCCAGTAACAAAGCGGGATTGATGGAGAACGGCCTTTTTTACGGATGTTTTCAGGTATTTCTCTACATCGGTCTCTGTTTTTTCAGAGTTCAGGGGAAATAATCGTAACGCAGCGGCGATAGCTGTTTCCATGGCTTTGGCAACGTTGCCTTCGTCAAGCGCGACAAGTCTAGGTTGCCTGTCGAGTTGATACCTGAACTCTTGCTGGACAAGGCTATTGCTTGCTGCCCAGAAAATGCGTGCTTTGCTCGCCCAAGGTGCCTTTGGATTCAGCATGTCCTCCTCAGTCAGTTGTCTATGATCCGGGCAGATGTCGCGAAAGTCGCGGAGGGCATCGAGTAATGGTTTGTTGCTCATCGTGCGAAACTAATCAAATGAATCGTGCGTTCTAATTAGTACATAGGTGGCCTATCATTTCAATTGAAATGCAGGACGCTTCATGTATGACGTAAAACGAGTGGATCTGTCAATCTAATCGTTAACTCGGTAGTGGGTGGTAGTGGGTCAGAATGCGGGCGCATGGGCGCTGTCCGCATCCCCGCACCAGGCATGCCTCGCCACTCTCGACCTCTGGAACAACGCCATCGGCGACCATCGGCGACCGTGTGGTCGAAAAAGAGGGGTTGTTGCAACACATCCGTGCGCAACCGCACGACGACGCGCTCCGATTGATTACGCCGACTGGCTGACCCGACTTACGGAAGCAATACGAGGTGTGAAGACTTGAAGCAATCGACCTGCCAACATCCATCGATTCGATTCGCTCAACGATCGGGATGACACATTGCCCGTTTCTCTACGGGTGCTACTTCTTGGCCGCAAGCCCGTCGATGTAATCGGCCCACCACTGCATCATTTCGCGGCGTTCCGGTAGGTATTGGGCATGATTATAGGCGGCTCGGACGCTGTTGCGTTCGGTGTGTGCAAGCTGACGCTCGATGACATCGGGCCGGAAGCCGTTTTCGTTTAGGATTGTACTGGCCGTGCTTCTGAACCCGTGTCCCGTTGCGCGAGAACGGTAGCCCATGCGATACAGCGCATAGAGCATCGTGTTCTCGCTCATGAAGGTGGAAGGGTTGATTTCGTTCGGAAAGAGGTATTGCCGGGTACCTGAATGTTCCTGAATTTCACGAAGCAAGGCAATCGCTTGCGTCGGCAGAGGTACTACATGTTCTTCCGCCATTTTCATTCGCTCGGGCGCAATTCGCCATTCGGCCTTCCGCCAGCGAATCTCCTCCCATCGCGCCCCACGCAACTCGGTGGTTCGGACAAATGTTAGGAGAAGGAATCGCAAAGCCAGCTTGGTAAGTGGCGTGCCTTCGTAGGCTGACAGCTTCTTCAGGTAAGATGGCAATTCCGATTCTCTCAGATATGCCCGATGCTTTGTAACCGGCGTCTTCAGGGCTCCCCGGAGATCCGTGACCGGATTTCGCTCAGCTCTCCCCGTGGCTATGGCGTACATGAAGGTCTGGCTGCATATATGCATGACGCGACGGGTCATCTCCAGGGCGCCTGACCCTTCCACAACACGGAGAACAGCGAGAACCTCCGGTGCATTTATCTCGGAAATCGGTCGATGACCCAGCCTTGGGAGAATGTGCCTTTCGAGACGGTCGTGCACCATTCCTGCGGTCTTTGGCGACCATTCGTGCTTTCGCTGGTCGTACCACTCCCGAGCGATAGCCTCAAACGTGTTGGCTGCCTTGACCGTCGCCAAATGCTTGGCCTGCTTCTTTGCCTTGCTGGGGTCGTTACCTGCCGCAAGGACCTTTCTTGCTTGCATCCGGCGATCACGGGCATCAGCCAGGGAAACTTCCGGGTAAACGCCCAACGCCAGCAGCTTTTCCTTGCCAGCGAAGAAGTATTTGAGTCGCCAATACTTGCTCCCGTTTGGCATGACCAAGAGGAACAGGCCTTCTCCGTCAACCATCTTGTAGGGCTTTGTCTTAGGCTTTGCATTCCGGGCTAAGGCATCTGATAGGGATTTGGGCATAATGTAGAACGCTATCTGGGGTATACGCCTCGATTTGTACCCCAATAATACCCCGGATGTCAACGAATTGTTGTGGGTCAACCGGGAGCATCAATGGTGATGTCATCGGCCGTGGCTCTCGATTTGGCGGCCATTAACGAACATTAGCGAATCGATAAATGGCTCCGCGACCTGGAGTCAAATTGGCGAAATATCTCATTGATTCAGTTACGTGTTTTAGATTCGTGAGACATAATATACCCCGTTTTTGTACCCCTTGTTATGTGCGTTGCCCTGCGCGGGCGGCATTCGGACCAGTGTTAGTCGGTAGGCGCTTGACCGGACAGGCTATTGATTAGCTGCCGAATGTCTTCAGCCCGCCAGGCTGTGCATCGGCGGAGGAATGCAAGCATTTTGCGCGGCATTAGAGCCCGTTAAGCCACTTCGCCAAAGAGTCGTCGGAAAAATCGGTGGGCCCATGTGAAACGGCGCCTTTTGTCACAAAAGTTTAACACTTCGTCAAGGATTGCTGTGCTACCTTGGATGTCTGTATAACCTGCAAGCGCCAGCGACGAGCATGTCTGAGGAAAAGGCCCTTATCCAAGCGATCTGCGCAGAGCCAGGAGACGACGTGCACCGGCTGATCTATGCCGACTGGCTTGAGGATCACGGCGGTCCGGGCGACATCAGCCGCGCCGAATTCATCCGCCTTCAGTGCGCCTTGGCGTCCGGGCGAGATCCGGATGGAACTCCGATCACTCCAGAACAACGGAAACGCCTGACTTCGCGCGAAAGCGAACTGCTTAAGCAGCACTGGTCCGAATGGGAAGAGCCGCTTCGCCAGCTGGGAGCCACCACGGTCACCTTCACGCGCGGTTTCCCGGAAAAAGTGAGTATTTCCATGGACCACTTCATCAAGCACATGAGCAGCATACGGGCGATCTGCCCGGTCCAGTCGGCCGTAATCCTCAACCACGGGAACATAGAGGCGTTGGCCGCGTCGCCGCACCTGGCCAAGCTCACCAGCCTGGAGCTGTGGGGCAACGGCATCAGCGACGCCGGGGCGCGAGCGCTGGCGGCCTCGCCGCACCTGGCGAATCTCACCCACTTGGACCTGGGGAACAACGGCATCGGCGGCGCCGGGTCGCGAGCGCTGGCGGCCTCGCGGCACTTGGGCAAGCTCACCGACCTAGATTTATGGGGCAACGGCATCGGCGACGCTGGGGCGCAAGCCCTGGCGGCCTCGCGGCACTTGGGCAAGCTCACCCGCCTGGACCTGGGGTACAACAACATCGGCGACGCCGGGGCGCGAGCGCTGGCCGCCTCGCGGCACTTGGCTAAGCTTACGCACCTGGACCTGGGAAGGAACGGCATCACCGACGCCGGGGCGCGAGCAATGGCGTCCTCGCCGCACCTGGCTAATCTCACCAGCTTGGAGCTGGAGTACAACGAAATCGGGGAGGCAGCCCTGCGAGTGGTCGAGAAGAGATTGGGTTCACGTCGGGGGAACGCCACGGAGCGCTGACGGCAAGGCATCTGTGCGAGCAATGACACGGCATCGAAGGTCGGAGGGATGCAAGCATTTTGCGGCATTAGTCTAGAGCCCGTTAAGCCACTTCGCCAAAGAGTCGTCGGAAAAATCGGTGGGCCCATGTGAAACGGCGCTTGTTGTCACAAAAATTTAACACTTCGTCAAGGATTGCTGTGCTACCTTGGATGTCTGTATAACCTGCAAGCGCCAGCGACGAACATGTCTGAGGAAAAGGCCCTTATCCAAGCGATCTGCCAAGAGCCCGGAGACGACGTGCACCGGCTGATCTATGCCGACTGGCTTGAGGATCGCGGTGGTCCGGGAGACACCAGCCGCGCCGAATTCATTCGCCTTCAGTGCGCCTTGGCGTCCGGGCGAGATCCGGATGGAACTCCGGTCACTCGAGAACAACGGGAACGCTTGGCCGCGCGCCAGAGCGAACTGCTTAAGCAGCACAAGTCCGAATGGGAAGAGCCGCTTCGCCAGCTGGGAGCCACCACGGTCACCTTCACGCGCGGCTTCCCGGAGAAAGTGAAAATCTCCGCGGACGACTTCATCAAACACATGAGCAACATACGGGCGATCTGCCCGGTCCAGTCGGCCATAATCGTCAACTGCCAGGACATAGAGGCGCTGGCGGCCTCGCCGCACTTGACGAATCTCACCAGCCTGGGCCTGTGGAGCAACGGCATCAGTGCCGCCGGGGCGCAAGCGCTGGCGGCCTCGCCGCACCTGGCGAATCTCACCTGCCTGAATCTGTGGGACAACGGCATCAGCGACGCGGGTGCGCAAGCGCTGGCGGTCTCGCCGCACCTGGCGAATCTCACCCGCCTGGACCTGGGGTACAACCGCATCGGCGACGCCGGGGCGCGAGCGCTGGCCGCCTCGCGGCACCTGGCCAAGCTCACCAGCCTGGACCTGGGAAGGAATGGCATCAGCGACGCTGGGGCGCAAGCGCTGGCGGCCTCGCCGCACCTGGCGAATCTCACCAGCCTGTACCTGGGTTACAACGGCATCGGCGACGCCGGGGTGCGAGCGCTGGCTTCCTCGTCGCACCTGGGGAATCTCACCAGCCTGGGCCTGAGGTTCAACCGCATCGGCGACGCCGGGACACGAGCCCTGGCGGGCTCGCCGCACTTGGCCAATCTCACCAGCCTGGACCTGGGTTACAACGGCATCGGCGATGGCGGGGCGCGAGCGCTGGCGGCCTCGCCGCATTTGGCCAAGCTCACCAGCCTGGACCTGGGGGGCAACGGCATCGGGAAGGAATCCCTGCGAGCGGTCGAGAGGAGATTAGGTTCACGTCGGGGGAACGCCACGGGGCGCTGACGGCAAGGCAGTTGTGCGAGTAATGGCGCTGCACCGAAGGTTGGACGAGATGAAAGGCGTTTTGCGTAGCATTACAGTAGAGCCCGTTAAGCTGCTGTGCCAAAGTGTCGCCAAAAGCTGTTCGGCCTAAATGCTCGCTCGGCACTTGGAGACAGGCTTTGGTCCAGGCGCCTGTTGTCACAAAAGTTTAACACTTCGTCAAGGATTGCTGTGCTACCTTGGGTGTGTATAACGTGCAAGCGCCAGCGACGAACATGTCTGAGGAAAAGGCCCTTATCCAAGCGATCTGCGAAGAGCCCGGAGACGACGTGCACCGGCTGATCTATGCCGACTGGCTGGAGGATCGCGGTGGTCCGGGAGACACCAGCCGCGCCGAATTCATCCGCCTTCAGTGCGCCTTGGCGTCCGGGCGAGATCCGGATGGAACTCCGGTCCCTCCAGAACAACGGGTACGCCTGGCCGCGCGCGAAACCAAGCTGCTTAACCAGCATTGGTCCGAATGGGAAGAGCCGCTTCGCCAGCTGGGAGCCACCGCGGTCACCTTCACGCGCGGCTTCCCGGAGAAAGTGAAAATCTCCGCGGACGACTTCATCAAGCACATGAGCAGCATACAGGCGATCTGCCCGGCCCAGTCGGCCATAATCGTCAACTGCCAGGACATAGAGGCGCTGGCGGCGTCGTCGCACCTGGCCAAGCTCACCAGCCTGGACCTGTGGGGCAACGGCATCGGCGACGCCGGGGCGCGAGCGCTGGCGGCCTCGCCGCATTTGGCGAATCTCACCCACCTGGGCCTGGGGAATAACCGCATCACCGACGCCGGGGCGCGAGCGCTGGCGGCCTCGCCGCACCTGGCCAAGCTCACCAGCTTGGGCCTATGGGGCAACGACATCGACGACGCCGGGGCGCGAGCGCTGGCGGCCTCGTCGCACTTGGCCAAGCTCACCAGCCTGGACCTGGGAAGGAACGGCATCGGCGACGCCGGGGCGCGAGTGCTGGCGACCGCGCCGCACTTGGCCAAGCTCACCAGCCTGGACCTGGGGAACAACGGCATCAGCGACGCCGGGGTAGCAGCGCTGGCGGCCTCGTCGAGCCTAGCAAATTTCACCAGCTTGGGCCTGTGGGGCAACGAAATCGGCGACGCTGGGGCGCAAGCGCTGGCGGACTCGCCGCACCTGGCGAATCTCACCCGCCTGGACCTGGGGTACAACCGCATCGGCGACGCCGGGGCGCAGGCGCTGGCCGCCTCGCGGCACCTGGCCAAGCTCACCAGCCTGGACCTGGGAAGGAATGGCATCAGCGACGCTGGGGCGCAAGCGCTGGCGGCCTCGCCGCAC
>Ga0207099_1130_pt1 | contig 14588 bp, 13 predicted proteins | sample Alteio_BWMinHeat_85_FD_153521 | JGI IMG/M metagenome (GOLD analysis project Ga0207099, IMG submission 153521) | Enriched cells from forest soil in Barre Woods Harvard Forest LTER site, Petersham, Massachusetts, United States -... | ecosystem: Environmental > Terrestrial > Soil > Temperate forest >... | reverse complement strand
TGCCCACACGTTGGGAATGGACGAACTCGAAGACAGAGCAAAAACGACAACCGGCGTTGTCCTGTATTGCCCCGGACATCGTTTAATGTCCCGTATCTTACACAAAATAAAGGAGCGGAGAGAGGGGGATTCGAACCCCCGGCACCGGTTTTGCCAGTGCAACTGCTTAGCAGGCAGCCCTGTTCGGCCACTCCAGCACCTCTCCGTGGTCGATAGAAACCGCGCCGGATTGAGCGCGCAATCCTCCCATTATAGGGGAATGCTGCCCGATTCACCACAGTTCGCCGCGTTTTCGTTTTAACAGGAAGATGAAGAACGGCCCTCCCAGCAACGCAGTAATCACGCCGACGGGGATTATTGTCGGCGCGATGATGGTTCGCGCGGCCGTATCGCAAAGAACGAGAAATGCGGCGCCTAGGAAGAAAGACGCCGGAATTAGAGTCCGATGGTCGGGACCCGCGAGCAGCCGCACCGTATGGGGAACGATCAGGCCGACAAATCCAATGGGTCCGCTGAATGCGGTCACGGCGCCGGTCAGGATTGAACCGATGAAATATGAAATGTTCTTCACGCGCCGGACGTCAACACCGCGAGAGGCGGCCCACTCTTCTCCGGCAGCCAGCGGATTAAGCTGTGACGCCATCCACATCAAGCCAAACAGGCAGGCCACGACGAATGGAGCCGCGCTAAGAACCTTTCCGATGTCCGCCGTATCCAGCGCTCCCATCATCCAGCGCGTCATTAAATAACCCTGATTGAAGTGCGCCGCGTAGTGAATGAACATGATGAGTGCGCCAAAAATGAAGTTCAGCGTCACGCCAGCGAGGAGCAGAGTAAACGTTGGCAACGCACCGCCGGTTCGGGCAATAAAGAAGACCAGAAGGATCGTCAGAAAAGCGCCAATAAACGCCGCGACCGAAATGAGGGGAATCCCCCAGACCACGTTTTCCAGCCCGAGCCAGATCGCGACGACGGCGCCAAACGAGCTTCCGGCCGTTGTGGGCAGACTTCCAACAATAACCCATCCCGAGCGCAGTACCGTCAACGCCGTCGTGAGACCCACTCCGCCTGGACACGGACCTGGAAGTTTATGCGGATCGATTTGGGCAAAGAGCTTCAAGTCCCCGCCCGGCGAGATGTCGACGATGGTTGTGCCGGTACCCTGGAGGTTTGTTGAGTTGTTAAAGTTGCTTACGAGAATGTGCCCCTTCACGAGTCTGCCGGTTGTCCTCGGTACCGTGGCAACTCCGTATGGATTGATATCGCCGTTTTGAGGGATGGTCGAGACGATCGGTTTGATCTCGTCGAGTGGTCCGATAAAGGAATGGTCCAGCGCCTGCAAGAAAGCGGATAGCGAGAGGCACAGAATGGCGCTGACGAGGAGAATCTTCCACAAGGCTGGTCTCATCATTGATTTAAATCCTTCTATTTTCAAAAATCGCTGTCGGACGGAAAAGCAGGGCTACTCCAGCCCAACTTGCTGACGACGCACTAGTTCCTCCTTTGGATTTCGGGCTGAACGGGGCAACTCGCATACCAAAAATCGGATTGAGGGCAAAGAGCGACTTAGCTGTAGTTCGATGAAGATGCTTCCCATTTGTTACAGGAGTTCTATGGTTTTCGGAAGCTCGCTCAAGATCGACTATATCTCAAGGTTCAACATTTCCGGCACTACGCAAGGTCCACATAGGTCGCGGGAGCCCTAGCGTTTACGATCGATCGGGCAGCTGAAGGAGATAACGTCGCTTCGCAGGTGACATTGGGACAGGCTTACAAATAGGGCACGATGGGAGTCACTCAAGATTACGTATAAAGCTGTGTATTGGTTCCGTAAAGCCGCTGACCGGAATGTCACAACTGACCTCCACGGCCAACGTGCCGCACCAGAGTACTTGGGATCTTTGTACGAAGACGGCAAGGGTGTTCCTCAAGATTATAGTGAGGCCGCGAAATGGTATCGCAAAGCCGCAGATCAGGGCCAAGTTAGCAAAGAAAATTCGGGGACAAGTCGGATGAAACCTGAAAACTGATTAGTGATTGATGATTAGTGCGCTTAGCCGATGAAAGATCGGCTGATTGGTCAGCTGCCCCATAGGCGAAGACCTTATAGCCGCCCGGCGCGACGTGGCGACGAATTGTGGCAAGTGTTTTTCACTTGGCCGGGTAACGATTTCCGCTTCCTCCCAAGGCGCAGGATGAGTCGAGTTCGCGGTGGCAGGGGACCAAAGTTTGTGAAAAAATGCGTGCCATCTGTAGCGCGTGTTTTGGAGCCAGTCGCACGACGCGCCTGTCAAAGTAAGAAAGGTCACCATGCCGGATAAAAAGACGCTCGCGCAAGCGCGAAAAGACAAACGAGAGGGGAAATCCCCGTCGACGCAGGCCGGCGAGTTCGTGCACGAGGAGATCGAGCATATCCGCGAGGGAAAGCACGGCGCGCGCTCGACAGAGCAGGCGATTGCCATCGGACTCTCAAAGGCCCGCCGCGCTGGGGTGAAGCTCCCGCCACCTAAAAAAGGGACAGTCTCAGAGGAAGTTCTAGAGCAGTCCGAGCGCGATCTCGAACGTGGGAAACACCCAGGGAAGGGTGTGAATCCCAAGCGCTCTAGCGCAATGAAGAAGAAGCTGAAAGGGGAGAGGCACCAAATAGTGTCTGCGGCAACGCTCTCGAGGCACGCCAAGGCCAGCGCAAAGCGGCGAACCGCGGCTGAACGCTCGGCGTCAGCGAAGAAGGCCACGAGGACGAAAACCCAGACATAACTTGCCTATGGTACTAAAAGCATCAAGCATATTGCGCATTTCTTTGGTCAACCGCAAATTCTGGTTGACTACGCCGGAGCGCTCCACCCTAACAACACGTCCGGGATGGCGACTACCAAGACGGTTGCAGTATAAAGACTGCCTGTTTTTGGGCAACCGGGCTGATCAAGTAACGATGAACCCGTGAGCGAACGCCCCCCAGCCATCGATTGATGATTTCCAGTTCACGATAGGCGGCGGCAAACTCGTGTTCCGGCTGGCGGAGATCGTCCATGATCTCTTCTTCATTCGCGCGGTGCGCAAAGCTAGGCAGCATTTCCCAAAACCAGCGCTGAATTCTTCGAGCCGAACCCGATGCAGTTCGCCAGCGCGTAGCGCACGTGCGCCGCGCGCGGCCCATTAGGAATGTAGTCGAGATCGCACTCGGGATCGGGGTGTTCGACGTTCAGGGTGAGACCCTCGGTCATTGCGAAGAGAATCGCGCGGATGCCGGAAGCTCCGCTGGCGCCCTAGGGGTGGCCGACCATCGATTTGGTCGAGCTCATCGGTATCCGTCTCGCCTGCTCTTTGAAGCACTTCTTGAATGGCCCGCGTTTCGATTCGATCGTTGAGATCGGTTCGGGTTTCCGTCTAGTGACTGCATGAAAGTGATAGAGTCCGTAAGCCTCTCGCGTGCGCGTGGACATGCGGCATTTGCGGCTTTTGTCCGTGGACTGCGGCACCGGTTCCTACACTCTTCCATACCTCGATTTCAAATCCGGTATATTTCTGCAAACTACAATCTCGTAAGTCTTTTGAGCCCGGCCCCCTTCGATTTGGCCTTGCACGTGCCGTACTCATCGTTTCCGGATTAGCCGCTTTCCTAAAGATTTCTTCACGGGGGTGAGGGGAGACTAGGAAGGCGGCGACTCCGGAGAGACTCGGTGCCTCTCAATTTTCGGCAGGCTTTTCTGCGTGATCAATGACGATGACTTCGAACATGGCGGAGCACTAACATCTTGGAAGATAAGGAATTCAGCGGGCGATGCGATTCCGAAATTCCGGCGGCATTCGTGCTTGCGGCGCGGGAAGGCACGACGAACCTGCTGGGTTTGCTCCGGCTGATCGCCGCGGGCGTTGCGCTCTGTCTGGCCCCGGCTCTTTACGGGCAATCACAGACCGACACGCAGACCAACGGCACGCAATCAATCAGTCCGGTTCCGATCTTATCGGCCGGGGTGGCCTACAACTCGTTTTTCAATGGGGGCACGCATAACGTCCATCCCTTGGTGTCGCCGGTCGTCCTCATCCCTTTCAGGCAGAACTGGCTCGTCGAGTCGCGCGACACGTTTGAGATCAACCTCGCGCCTGTTCCGGGTATGAGCGGCTACAAGGGCGCGCTCAAAAAAGAGGTCGACTATCTTCAGTTGGACTACATCGCCAATCGTTATCTGACGGCTACCGCAGGAAGATTTCTGACTCCCTTCGATGTCTACAACGAGCGGCTTTATCCCGTCTGGATCCGCGATCTGCAGACCGACCCGCTGATTCTGCCAATCTCGACGGGACCCAGCGGCGCCGGCACCGGCGCGATGGTCCGAGGCGGCTTTGATGCAACGCCAGGAATCGAAATCAATTACGCCACGTATTTCTCGACGCTTAGCACGGACACTCCTTTCGATTCGCAGCGCATGGCGGGCATGCGCGCAGGGATTTTCCTGCCCGGACCGCGCGTCGAGTTTGGAGGCTCTTTCCAACATCTCTTGCAGGACGACCGGACGAACGCATTCGGATTTCATGGAGCATGGCAACCTCCCTCTCTCCCGCTCGATGTCCGGGCCGAATATGCCAACTCGCACGAGGGCAGCGGCTACTGGGTCGAATCAGCCTACCGGTTGAGTCAGGTGCCCGTCCAGCACGATGTGCTGCGTCACGTTCAGGTCGTCGGCCGCATGCAGCGGTATTTTACCGGCACAGTTCCGGATGACCGCTTGCCGTCCGTGAACACGAGCCTCTTCGAATTCGGGCTGAACTACTACTTCCGCGACGACCTCCGGTTAGTCAGCAGCTACGGGAGGCAGTTCGCTCCGCAAGGTGGAAACATGAATATCTGGAACATTGGCATGACGTACCGCTTCGTGCTTCCAGTGGGACACGGAAGCACCTAATGAAATCCCGGAATCTCCGATTGGCGATGCTGATCCTGGCGGCCGGACTGTTGGTGCGGCCCGTGTTTGTGTCCGCGCGACAAAGAGCCCAACGGGCCCCCAAAGTTACGAGCGCCAACGATCCAGGCGCGCAGCGAAACGAGGGCCAGAAGAGATTTCAAGCGAACTGCGGCAGGTGTCACCAATGGCCGCAGAAGTTCCCGCCGCGCATGATGGCGACCATCGACCGGCACATGCGGGTTCGCGCGACTATCACCGAGAAGGACATGCGGCTGATCTTGCAGTACATGACTCAATAGGAAGTTTGGAATGGGGGCGAAGCGGAGCCTCGGAAGAACCGGGTGGTGTGGTGCAGCGCGGGATTTTGTGTCGCGCTGTTTATGCTGCTGGCCGCGCATCACTCGGGAGCGCAGCCGCCCCGAGTGATCGAAGTAGTGGCGGGCCACGACAGTCGTTACAAGATCGCGGGGCAGAAAAAGGCGGTGATCACGGTCCACGCGGGGGAACCGATCGCGCTGAGGATTACGGCGATCAAGGCCATGGAGCAGAATCGGAGCGGCGCGGTTCACAGCTTCTCCCTGCTTCGAGCGAAAGACAAGTCGCCAGTGCCGGGATGGGATTTCGAGTTGAAGCCCGACACCCAGGAATTTGCCCTAACGGCTCCGGCCGAGCCGGGAGAGTACATCGTGGTTTGTACGGTGATTTGCAGCTTGGATCACGAAGAGATGCAAATGCGGTTTGTCGTGTTGCCGTAGTGCCTTGGGTTCGGTTTGCGGCGGGTGGAATCGTATTGCGAGCCCAACGAAATCATGGTGGTTCTCGGGGTCCGGGATGCTAACCGCACATTTAGGTGGATATCTGAGCGGTGTCAACATTCCGAGTTAGATCATCCCCTTTCGTAATAAGTTTGCGACCTTTCGGGATAGCTTTCCTCTTTCCTGAAGCAATCGTTCGAAGCAACGAACGCTTCTGTCTAAGTCAGCTTAATCACAGACGGCGGATAAAAACATCCGTTGCTCTGCAACTGCCTTTCGCATCATTGTGCTGTGTCGGCCGCATCTTGAACTTGAATGCGCCGCGCGCCGGTCAATTTCTCGACTGGCTATTTACATAGACCCATAGTGTGACATTGCGGATCGCCGGGATAATGGTCACTCCCTGCTTATACGCTGAGCTTGCGTCAACTCTGGCGCATCATTTATGCCATCACCCGCCAATGCCACAATACGTCCCTGCTCTTGCAGACTTCGAACAATTTCGACTATCTGAGCGGGTCGGACTTCCGCTCGAACCTCGTCGAGGTCAAGCTTTTCGCGACCACCTGTTTTGTCAGTAGGTTCTTAAGAATTTGCACTCAAACGAGAGCGAGGCCCGTAGGATTTGCTCAGAGACATTCCGTCGGGTATGGGAGTAGGAAAGCAAGGCATGGATTGGAAGCTCTTTGGCTCGACCTTTGTGTTGATCTTTGTTTCGGAGCTGCCGGACAAAACTGCTTTTGCGAGCTTGCTCCTTGCAACTCGAAACCGTCCGCTCCCGGTCTTCTGTGGCGCTGCGGGTGCATTTGTCGTGCAAAGTTTTGTGGCGGTCACCTTTGGCAGGTTGCTAAACCTGCTTCCCGAGAACTTGGTCCACGTCGGAGCGGGATTGGTATTTTGGGTACTTGCGATACTGATGTGGCGGAGGATGGAACCTGAGGAAGATGTGCACGTCGGGAGCGACGGCCAGAATCGATTTGTCAAAACGATGATAGCGGCATTCGTGGTGATATTCATTGCCGAATGGGGCGATCTCACGCAATTGGCAACCGCGGCACTTTCGGCGAGGTACGCCGCCCCGGTGACCATTTTTGTTTCAGCAACTCTTGCGCTCTGGGCGGTCACCGGCGTCGCAGTCGCCGTCGGCCACTCTGCCAGACACACCGTACAGCCACAGCTCTTGCAGCGGATTGCGGCCATAACCTTTGCAGCCGTTGGGACGATGCTCTTGATGAGTGCGCGCTAGCCATGAATTTACCGGACATCAAGATGCTCGGTGGCAAGGAAACCATTCCTCTCCGGAAAGTTCATCGACTATCACGGTAAAGCTGAGATTGAGCTTACTGATTTTGGTCCAAATCAAACTAGCCTGAATTTCCACGGCACACCTTTCACCTAAGATCTGTCGGCCGGAATGCCGCCGTTTTGTTTTTGAAGCACGTTGGAAATGGCCTCAGAGCAGTGCCATCGAAAGAAACTTCGTTTCATCCGCCCCTTTCAATGCTTAGACAATTGGTGCACCTATAATGGACGCTTACTACGATCAGATGCTAGGCAGTCAATGAAGATGCTCGCGCCCATTTGGGCCGATAATCGTGCGAACTGCTGGACTGGTAGTCGTTTTAGCCATACTATGCCTTGCGGTCTATAAATTGAGTTGACGCGTCATATTGTAGATGATACATGTAGAGTGTGCTTAAAGGCGCACCAAAGGACCTAAGCGACTGCCGCAAGTTCTTTCTCGAGCCGGACAACCCCAAGCAACGTATGTACGAGGCTCTGAGAGCTTATTTCGTCGACGACCGTCCCTCCAGCGAAGTCGCCCGCGCCTTCGGTTACACGACCGGATCGTTTCAAGTCCTTTGTCATCATTTCCGCCGCGAGGCCGATCCCCTGTTCTTTGTATCGACACGGCCGGGACCTCGATCGCAGCCGAAAAAGTCAGCCGCGCGGGATTTGATCATCGAACTGCGCAAGCAGAATCATTCCGTCTATGAGATCAGCGAAACGCTGAAGGAACAGAACTGTCCTCTCAGTCCAACGGCTGTCCGGGAAGTCCTCAGGGAGGAAGGATTCGCGGCGCTTCCTCGGCGGTTGGATTCGGAACGTCCCGATCGTCCCCGGCCCACCGTCGAGCCCATTGCGGATGTCCGGAATCTATCTCTGGCTCCGCGCACATTTACGACTCGTTGTGGTGGTTTGTTCTTATTCGTTCCGGATTTGGTGCGTCTGAAGTTGGATCAATTGGCCCAGAGCACCCATATGCCCGGATCCAAAATGATCCCGGCCGAGCAGGCCTTGCGGAGTTGCCTGGCCCTCAAACTCTGGTCCATCGAACGGCACAGCCATGTCATGGCACTGGTAGCTGACGAAGGCTTGGCATTGTTTGCGGGACTGAATGCGTTTCCAAAGAAAAGCTACTTGTCGGAGTATTCCTCTCGCGTCAGCCACACCAAAACCACTCAAATGCTGGCCGCCTGGCACGAGCAGGTGAGTCCGGACCATCTGTTTGATGCAGCATCCTTCAATCTGGATTTCCATTCCGTGCCCTATTATGGCGAGCATCCGGTCATCGAACGTCATTTCGTGTCGGCCCGCAGCCGCCGCCAGCCCAGTATTCTGGTTTTCCTGGCTCAGGACGCCGCTGGCCGTGCCTTCTGTTATTCCAATGCCAACCTGCGCAAAGGCGACGAGGCTGATGAGATCTTCAACTTTATTTCCTTCTGGAAGCGCACTCACGGCCAGCAGCCCCGCCATCTCGTGTTTGATTCCCGCCTCACGACCTATGCGAATCTGGCGCGGCTGGACAAGATGGGGATTTCCTTTATCACTCTTCGGCGGCGGTCCCCAGCTTTACTGAAGGAAATTGCGCTGCTGCCGCGCTCCGCCTGGCGCACCATCGAACTCGACGTCCCCACGCGCAAGTTCCGCTTTCCTCGCGTCTACGAACAGAAAGTCTCTCTGGCCGGCTGCAGTTTTCGTCAGTTGTTCATCCAAGATCTTGGCCATGACGAACCCACCATTCTGCTGACCAATCAGCGCCCTCTATCCCACAAAAAGCTAATTACCCGTTACGCTCAACGGATGCTCATCGAGAATGCGCTCTCGGATGCGGTGCGGTTTTTTCATATGGATGCGTTGTCTTCAAGCGTCGGGCTCAAGATCGACTTCGACATGGTTCTACTCGTCGTCGCCAGCGGCCTCTACCGGATACTTGCCAAAAGGATGCGCGGCTATTCGGATGCCCAGGCCCGCCAAATCTTTCGAGATCTGATCGACATGCCCGCCGATGTCACCATCACCGATCGTGAAGTCGAAGTCAGCTTCCATCGCCGCGCGCACTTGCCCATCATCCTGGCCTCTGGCCTCATCGATCAGCCGATTTCTGTTCCCTGGTGGAATGGCTTGCAGTTGCGTTTAACAACGTACAACGGGCCCGCTCAGCCCTGATTCTTAGGTGAAAGGGTGCCGTGGAAATTCAGGCTAGTGAAATAGAGGGAAATAGAGGGCTCCGCTGGATTTTATGAATAGCAACAGTATTGGTTGCAGTAGCTTGGCGTTTCGACCTGCCGTTCTCATTGGTCTTCTCTTTCTTCCGGCCCTCTGTCAAGGACAGACGCTTCTTGACTCCATTACCGGAAGCCGGCAAGACAATGTAAACCCGGATGCAGCCCTAATTATTCGGCACGCCAAGGTGAGCGGTCCGCCCATGTCTTCAGGGCAGCGGTGGCCCACGCCGTCGACTTGTCGGCGTGGCAGGCATTGCAGGCGTTCGGAATCTTCAAAGTGTCAGTCGTTGCCGGAGTGACGAAGCGAAACGTGTGGCTCCGCACGTTCACGTCGGCGATCGTCTGTTGGATCTTCGGCATGTGGCAGGCGATACACTCGTTGCCCAGGCTACCGGCTTTGTGATGCGTGTGTTGCTCGATCGTTGGCGCATGAGGGCCATTAGGCGAATTCGCGCCGTGACAATCGAGGCATAGAACGTTGGCCGGCTTCCACAAGAGCGCATTGTTGTCCGTACCATGCACATCATGGCAACTGAAGCATGCGACGCCGTGCGTATACATGAGGCTGGTAACGAAGTCGTTTCCTTGCATGCGATTCTTGTGGGCAGTCCCGTCGGCGAAATGCGTGAACGTGGTCTCGCCGAGTTTATGCTCTTCCAGTTTCCAGAAATCGTCCAGACGCTTGCCCATATGGAAGCCGACGGGCCAGTCATAAGCCTTTCCTGGGCTTGGAGCGGTCAGGGGCTGCCCTTGCGAATGACATTGAATGCAGGTGTTGGTTGCGTCTACGTAGTTGAGGCGCGACGGATTCACAATATTCGCCTGCGACGGCTGCTTCACATGATCGCCGCCGGGGCCGTGACACTTTTCGCAGCCGACATTCCACTCGGTCACTTTCTTCGTGCTGACATCGTAATTGACCGAGTGACATCCATCGCAGGTGGGGCCGGTGGGACGCGACATGTTGTCTTCGGGGTAATACTTCGTCCACCAGTCCGTCCCAACTTTAACGTTGTAGGGACGCCAGATCTGGCCGGTCACGTCCCACTGGGCTGGCAAAGGGAAGAAATCATCACCGACTTTCTTAAAGTACCGCTGCTTCCATTTGCTCCCGTATACGAGGGCAATATCATCCTTTGAGAATGTGACAAGCGGATTGGGTTTTGACAGATCCGGGATGATGGCCTCGGGATGTTCTCGCGGGTCGCGAACCACGTTTGCCATCCGAGTCTTGCTCCAGCGCTCGTAGAGTTGGCTATGACATGTCTTGCATGCGGCCGAACCCACGTACGAAGCGGATATCGGAAATGCCGCGAGTCCGGCCGCCGGGGCTCGGGCGGATAGTGAGACGACCCTGGGTAGATTCCGAATGAAAACAACGAGTCGCCAGGTGTCTTGATCCGGCAGTTGCCAGCCGGCCATGGCAGTGTTTCGTATGCCGTTCCGGATGAAATAGAACAATACCCCATCAGCCGTGTTTTTGATCTCGGGACCGCGAAGATCGAGTGGAGGAGGATACAGGCCAGCGCCCATCTCAGTCTTCCCGCTCCCGTCGTAGGCATGACAGGTCTCGCATTTCTGCCTGTATAATTCCTGCCCAGCAGATACGTCCACGCCGCCAGCGTCGGCCATCAGCGGGTTCTTCAGCATTTTCGCCGACTCAGGAACACTCACGCGTAACATCCACCGCGTAACGCTCGCTTCGACAGCCGGCGGCTTTTGCCGGGCTATCAAACCACCTGAAACGATGTATCTATAAAGGCCGCCCATTGCTAAAGCAAAAAGGACGACGACTATCGCTGCAGTCAGAGTCACACGTTTCCTGAAGGACATTTTCACCTCGTTGTTTTTCTCATTTCAAGAGAATCCCCCACGTGATTTGAAACCTGCCGTTCACCGCGTCGTCTTCGAAAGAGGGATGGTTCTTGAACTGGTAATCGAAGCTCAGCCGGGAACGCTGACCGATCGGAAGGAAGTACCCGAAGTTGAACGCCCGGACATTTAGCCCCGTCACGGGGTCACCGTTGAACTGGTTATAGCGCGCATAGACGTTGTGATCGCCCGCCACACGATAGCTCACCAGCAGTTCTCCGGCCGAGGAATGAGCGCCTGGACGGAAAGCAGGAAAGAACTCCGGCTCAATGGCCGCAAGTGTGGAAGGCCTGTTTCCGGCCATGGCTTCACCGCGCAGACCGAAACGTCCCGTGGTGAATTGGACATCGAGTCCGAATAGCCGTTCGTTGTCGGTACCCGAGACTCCGGAAGGCAAGAGCTGTTTGCCGAGCTGAACCGAAGCTCCCAAGGCCAGCCGCTCTTTATCGAAGATCTTGCGGATGCGTGCCATGTAATTGACCTGGCGATTGCTATCGTTGAAAAAACGATTACCGTTGAACGCCCCGACGAAATATTGAAGATGCTTGAAGGCGGCAGGGGAAAGGAAGCCCAGGTCACCGGACAGCATGATTCCGCGGTCCCGTTCGCCGGGAAAGAAGTAACCCGAGAAAATCGCTCGCTCGGGAGACTCGCGTATCCAGCTGGACTGCTGGACGCCGAATCCAAAAGGCTTTATGAACTGCCCGGCCCGAACGGTGGCGTGATCGGTCAAGTAGTATTCCAAAAAGGCATCATTGACGAGTTTTTCCGGGCTGCCTTCGACGGACTCCTGAAACTGGACCTCAATGCCAGCCCCAATGCGTTCGTTAATCTTTCCTGCCCATCGAGTCTCAATTCGGCTTAGTCGAATATTGGGTTGAAATGCCGTGCCTGAGCCGTCGAAAGGAGCGACAGAATATCGCGTCTGGATGAAGATTTCCGGCTTTGCCTCCAGCACATTGTCGCGCTCATCGCTGCCAATTTCGGGGCCGATGATCCGCGCGACGAAATCGTGGGCGTCAGTCTCTGTCCCGCCGGCCTCTTTCGACGGCGCGGGAACAGGTGGGACCGCGGCCGGCGTTGGGGTAGCCGCAACGACAGCGGACCTGGAGTCGGGCTGCCGCAATGCCTGCACCTCTGTAGAAAGTGATTCAATCGTCTTCTGAAGGGCTGCGATGCTGTTCTTAGCTTCCGTAAGCTTTCGTTCCAGGTCCGCGATGCGTTGGTCCCGATCCTGTCCATCCGCCAAAGCTGGAATGATGCCCGTAAGGCAGAGAAATAGTGCGACCTGTTTCATGCCACTACTCGCTTCCGGCACTCAGCATAGAGAGCGTTGTAGACGATGAACTCCCGCTCCAGGATCTCGTGGTCGCTTAAGCCGAGTGCGCTGAAGCCGTGAGCGATCCAGCGAATACCTTCGCCCGCGGGGTGCGGGCAACTCGGGCGGGAGTCGGCGGCGCGAACGATCTGCGCCAGAAGGGCGAGTGATGGGTCTATCAGCCCGTATTTTCTCAGGATCGCGTCAAATGAGACTTCTTCGCCGTGATGTCCCAGTTCACAGCCAGGAACATCATAGACCGTCCCGTCGTGAACGCTTGCCCAGTCGGTGTCGTGGGGAAGGAAAGCGAACTCCGCATCGGGATCCACGAATTTCTTGATAAGCCATGGACATGCGACTCTATCGACCTTTACTTTTTCTCGCGTGATCCATTTCATGCCGCGACCTCCTTGCCGTCGGGCAGTGGAACTGCCCCGGTTCCGATCCTTCTCATCTCTTCATTGCTATGCGTGACATAAACGAGCGTGAGGCCGAGTTGAGAATGCAGATCCAAAAGACGGCCGCATAGCTCGTCTTTCAGATCGTCATCGAGGTTGGAAGGCGGTTCGTCCATCAGGAGCGCCAGTGGCTGCGCCGCCAAAGCCGGACTAGTGGTGCTCCGCGGCTGCCTTCCCGCTGGTGGCCTTACCCTTCCCCAGTTCGTTCAGGGCGGCCTTGAATCCGTTGGCAAGCTTCGCCGCCGGACCCGTACCCAAATAGTGCAGAAAGTAAACGGCAGGTTGCGTACCCGTCATGTGATGATGAATCGCGACCACGTTTAGTCCATTCGCCCGCAGAGCTTTGAGAACCGGCGTCACTTCCTGTGACAGCATAGCGACATCTCCGGCGATCTCGGCGTTTGCATCGCTTCCAAAAAACGCGGCCCAGGTGTTCAGTCCCATTCGAGAGTTTATGGTCGCGCCCATCTCCTTCAGTTTCAGATCGTCTCGTCCGACGGTGATCTTGTACACCGCACCGTTCTGCTCACCTTCGTGCCCGGCGATAAGGGCGATCTTCGCCGTGTCGATCTGTCCGGGGGATATGTTGGACGTTCCGCCGGTCACGGAACTTTGGTGTGGCGGCGATCCCCGCCCAATCAGGTCCACGGCGGGTTTCGCCATTTTCGCCAGATCTGCGGGCTTCCCGTGCCCGTGTACGTGCATGTAGAAGATACGTGGACTCTCAAAGAAAAAGTGATTGTGGACGGCTGTCACCTCAAGCCCGTTATCGAGCAGGGCGGACATGACCGGATTGACCTCATCTTCGAGCAGGACGAGGTCGCCCATCATGACGTCCATTCCACCGTCGCCCCTGGTCATCGCCAGCCATCCGCCAAAGCCGAACGGCGTCGGGGTTGCGATTCCATCGATGGTGACCTTCAAATCGTTCCGAGGGATATTGATCTTCAATACGTTTTCTTTGAAATCACCCTGCTTGCCAAGTGTTTTCATGGCTTGATCGTACTCCGCCGGCATCTGCTGGCCGTAGGCCGCAAACATCGTCGCCGAACCCAAAATGATTGCCGCAGCGGCGAATCCTCTAGTCATTCTCTTTACCTCCCCATTCTTTACTTTTGCGATACATTTAGATGGTGGCGATCACACTGTCCGCCTTAGTCCACAGGTCCACAATTTCACCTCTCTATTTCCTGACTTGCTCCACAACCTGAAAATCGTCGAAGTAGATAACGCTGTCCGACTTCGTCCAAAGCCCGGTCTTGCCGGCTCCGGTGAATGTGGCGTCCTCGACATCCAACAGCTTCTGGTTATCCAAACTCACGGTGAAGAGGTTGCCCTGAAAGCCGACACTCAGAGTGGACCAGATTTGCTTCGGAACTCGGTGTTTCACGCCGTAGTTGTTCGACACGGCTCCTTTTGGCGCAAGGGATACCCGCTCACCGTTTTGCACTTTATAGAGCACGACATTGTCTTCAAGTGCGTTGGCGCGAACGATGTAATAGTTATTCGGATCGCGATAGCGCCACACCAGACCCGCTCCCTGGTCCACTGTTCCGGATACCGCTTTGAATTTGACCGTGAGGGTACCATCTTTGAGACTGGCGCCATTCCAAATTGCCAGCGGAAAGCGTCCTGCAGTACGGTCCGTCGAAACTTGTGCCAGAACATTCGGCTTGCTCGGGGCCGAATCGTCTTTGCGTACCTCCCACTTCGGAGCGCCGCCAGTGTGGGTCATGGCGACCGTCCAACCAGCGGGCACTGTGCCCACCGTT
>Ga0207099_1129_pt1 | contig 14683 bp, 13 predicted proteins | sample Alteio_BWMinHeat_85_FD_153521 | JGI IMG/M metagenome (GOLD analysis project Ga0207099, IMG submission 153521) | Enriched cells from forest soil in Barre Woods Harvard Forest LTER site, Petersham, Massachusetts, United States -... | ecosystem: Environmental > Terrestrial > Soil > Temperate forest >... | reverse complement strand
ATCCGGTCGTTGTTCGCTCGCCTGTATTCAGCACGGAGAATTTCGAGTTCGGGGAGGGCCGCAGCCGTATCTCCGCCAAGATATCGAAGATACGCCAGGTTGTACCGGCAGAGCAGGACCCAGGAAGACAACCTCAGTTCTGTCGCAAGACGCATGGCATCCCGATAGCGTTCTTCGGCACGCTCGAACTCGTGCATAGCCGTGAGCGTGACGGCCGAGTTGATCGAAGCGGCGACGAACCCCTCGCTGTCTTTTGCTTCTTTAAGGATCTGTAGAGCCCGTTCCGAGCAATCCAGGGCTTCTTTGTGCCGGCCAAGGCGATGATACGCGAGGGCGAGGTTTACATCGAGTCTGGCGATACGCTTGCGGTCCGAACATTGTTCGAACAATTCCCGCGCCTGGGCAGAACACTTAAAGAGTTCATCGAAGCGGCTAAGACTGTAGAGCAGGCCGACTTTTGCGTGCAGCGTCCTGCCAAGTTCAACGGGCTCGTCGAGGGTTTCGAGCAGCGAAGCGGCCAGGTTATAGCTTTCGAGCGCCGGTTGAAACTGATTCAGAAGTTGATGCGCATTGCCGGCAGCCCTGTGCGCCAGCGCCCGCGTGAGCCGGTCCTGTGCGTTGTCACCAGCCAGTTCCTCGGCTTTCTTTAGCAGGTCCGGCAATTCAGCGGCGGATCTCTGGCCCTTTTCCTTGATTTGCTCTGCCAGCTCGATTACATGCATGGACACGGTTCCCTCCGTGTGGTTCTGAGCCCCGTTCACTATAGGAAAGCGGCATCATCTGGGCAATGTAAAAGCCTTGCTGATCAATAAAATCCGGATACATCCTACGACTTTGGATGATGCCAACCGGATCGGCCCGATTGCGTCTATATCTCGTGTCGAAAAGAGGAGGAATTAGAATCATGATCAAAGCGACGGCAATAGTAACCGTAATCGTGTTTGCCGCTCTTCCGGCGCTGGCGCAGGAGGCAGGCTGGGTCGGGATTTCAATCGAGGATCAAAAGGATAACGGCGCTGTTGTCCGTATGGTCGAGCCGAACAGTCCGGCCGAGAAAGCGGGACTGAGGCAAGGCGATGTTATCCAGCAATACAACAAGCAGGACGTGTCGGGCGTGCAGCAATTGACACGGCTTGTTCGCGAAACACCAGTCGGCCGGACCGTGGAAGTGAAGATCCGGCGCGACAATCGAGATCAAACGCTCCGCGTCACGACCGAAAAGACGCCGAACAATCCAGGCAGAATCCGAGCTCAATTGCCCGATCCCGGCCTGCTGCGGGACAGGATTACCCGCAGTATCCCGCGGGTACAGGTTTACACGACTTTCACGAAGTCCGGTATCCAGGTCGAGCAGATGTCGGATCAGCTTCGCGATTACTTCGGAGTATCCGGCAATTATGGCGTGCTTGTGGCTAACGTGGAGAAGAATTCCGCGGCTGAAAAAGGTGGTGTGAAGGCAGGAGATGTCATTACATCCGTTGATGGGAAAAGCATTCGAACGCCGGCGGACTTCAACAGGGAGATGCGTGGGAGCGCGGCGACTCTGAAGATCTTCCGGGACAAGCAGGAACGCGAACTGAAGGTCGAATAGGCGGGAAAAGGGGGATATGTAGTCGCGGGTTTTATACCCGCGTTCAAAATGCAGGGGCGCGGGTATAAAACCCGCGACTACATATCCCCCTTTTCCCCGGCTGACCTGGATTTCTCCAATTCACCCGGCTGGTCCCTTTTTTCGCGCCGTCTCCACGAGTTCCGCAATCCTATCAAGTTCATCCTGCGAAATTTTTGCTCCTTCGGATCCCAGGAGCGCCGCAACGACTTTCTGGGCCGATCCCTCAAAGAAAGTGTCCACAAGGTGCTTCAGCGCGGATCGCCTCACCTCATGCCGCGGCACGATCGGTGCATAGATGTATCGCAGTCCCTGTTCCTCGTGCCGCACATGCCCTTTGTCCTCGAGTACGCGCAACTGAGCCCGCACGGTCGAATAGCTTGGTTCGCCGGTCAGGTCCGACATGACTTCTCCAGCCGTTGCGCGGCTGCGGCGGTACAGGATGTCCATGATCTGTCTTTCACGCCGCGTCAAATTCAAATGTGACGCTCTGGCCATATGCGATTCTTCTAGCAGAGATGCTATACATATAGCACACATTCCGCCTGGGCGAAAAGATGAATTCCTCGCGTGGAATCGGCTTGACCGCCTGCAAACCGCCGGTTATTATCACGCGCAGAATAGTCCGATATCACAAATAAACATTTGGCGAGCAACAGGTCTGCTTCGTTTTTCAACAACTGGAGGTGGAAGTGAACCGCATTTGTGTTTGCCTGTCAGTCGGCTTTCTTGCTTTTGGGTCGGCGGGTGCTGCGGCCTGGGCACAAGCGACTACTGCTCAAATCAGCGGTGCCGTCAAGGATCAGTCCGGCGCCGTTCTGCCGGGCGTCGAGATAACCGTGACTCAAACTGCGACCGGCGGCAAGAGATCTACGATCACGAATGAAACCGGCAACTATGTCCTCGCGAGTCTGCCCCTTGGACCCTACATTCTCGAGGCGGGTCTGCCCGGCTTCAAGGCGTACCTGCAGACCGGAATTGTCCTCCAGGTCGATGCCAGCCCGACAATCAACATAGTCCTTCAAGTCGGTCAGAGTTCCGAGCAGGTGGAAGTTGTAGCCAACACGGCTCTTGTAGAAACGCGCACAACAGCCATTGGACAAGTCGTCACCAACCAGCAAGTCGCGGAGATGCCTCTCAACGGACGCGATCCTCACGAGCTGATCTTCCTGGCGGGCATGGCGAACTATCCTGGGCAGGGCTCGATGAATTCCATACGGAACTATCCCACCGTGGTGGTTTCCGTGGCAGGCGGCAACGGGGATGGCGTGTCCTATCTGTTGGATGGCTCAATCTGGCAGGATCCGTATAACAGCTTGAGCTTGCCGTTACCATTTCCAGACGCTCTCCAGGAATTCAAGGTAGAGACCAGCGCGATGCCGGCGCAATATGGGTTTCACGCCACTGCGACGGTCAATGCCGTCACCAAATCGGGCACCAACCAATTTCACGGCGATCTGTTCGAATTCGTGCGGAACGGAGCCCTGAATGCCCGCGACGCTTTCGCCCTCAAGCGGGACTCGTTGAAGCGCAATCAATTCGGAGGTGTCATCGGCGGACCGATCAAGAAGGATAAGCTGTTCTTCTTCGGCGGCTATCAAAGAACCTCGCTGCGATCCGACGGCGTTCAGAACACCGCCTTTATTCCCACACCGGACGCGCTCGCCGGCGATTTCACCGCACTTGCCTCAACAACTTGCAACAACGGTGTACAAAAAACTTTGCCGGCGAGTCTCGGATTCGTTAACAACAAGATCTCACCGGGCGCGCTCGATCCGGTGGCGGTGAGCATCGCCAAGACATTTCCCGTTTCGAACGACCCCTGCGGCAAAACACTCTACGGGCTGGTAGCCAACCAGGACGAGGACCTGGTCACATCGAAGGTGGACTACCAGATCAGCCAGAAACACTCCATATTCGGACGTTTCATGCTGGGGAAGCTGAATCAGAGTTCAACGTACGACGGAACCGACCCGCTCTCGATCAGCAGCTACGGCTTTAAGGACTTCGATTACGGGTTTAATCTGGGAGATACGTATCTGATCGGCAACAACATCGTCAACTCCTTGCGGATAGCAGCCAACCGGACGAACATTGTCAAAATACCCGACAATTACAAGAGCTGGTCCGGCTTTGGAGCGAATGTGTCCCCGTTGGCTGGAAACATCGTCGCAATCGCAGCGACCGGCGCGTTCCTGGTTGGCGGCGGAGCCGCGTCCCCCGGGGCACAGCATGATGGTCCAATGCCCTCTGTCGTCGAAGACCTTAGCTGGATCAAGGGATCGCATCAGTTCGGTTTTGGCGGGGCCATTTATCAGCAACGGCTCAACTACTTCTCCGGCGTGAATGCCGTGGGTACGGCGACATTCGATGGAAATGCGACGGGACTACTCCTTGGCGATTTTATGATGGGTCGTCCGGTCACCTTTGCACAGGGAACCCTGTACGGCTTCTACACGCGGCAATTCTACGATTCGCTGTATGCGCAGGACAATTGGAAGGTGACTTCACGATTGACATTGAATTACGGCTTGCGATGGGAACCGTATCTGGCTCCTTACAACAACCGGGGCGAGAACGAGCATTTCGACCCCTCGCTATTTGCTCAGAACGTCCACAGCAGCGTATTCGCGAACGCCCCCGCGGGATTGGTTTTCCCGGGCGACCCGCAATACACCAGCGGAAAATATATTAACGGTCCGGTGTGGGATAAGTTCTTTCCGCGAGTCGGACTGGCCTGGGATCCCGAAGGCAAGGGCCGCACGACCATTCGTGCGGGGTACGGGATGTACGGGGACAGGGCCATGATGCTTGCTGGAACTCAGATGTATTTCTCCGCGCCATTCGGGAACAATGTGAGCGTGTCGGGTGCGAATCTCACCGATCCATGGGCCGGTGCAGGCGGCAATCCCCTGGCTTCGCTGGCTTCCCTTCAGGGAATCGGCGTGTATAACAACAACATCCCGTTTCCGCTCAATGGCACCTATGTGACCACGAAGATGAAGGACTTCAAGCCTGTATACATGAACCAGTGGAATTTAAGCATTCAAAGACAAATCAGGAACGACTGGTTGGTGACGGCGAACTATCTGGGAAACAATACGATTCACATGATCACCACGGAAAATATAAATCCGGCCGTCTACGTCTCTAACGGAACGAACACGTGCACACTTCCAAACGGAGTCGCGATCAATGGCGCCAACGGGCAATGCTCTACGACAGCGAATCAGCAAACCCGGCGCGTCTTTTCCATTTTGAACCCGGCCCAGGGCAAGTATTACGCTTCGATCGGGCTGATAGACGACGGCGGGACGGCCAGCTATCAAGGTCTGAACCTTTCCGTCCAGAAGCGGCTTAGCCATGGCGTATCGGCGGCGGCGAATTACACTTGGTCGCACTGCCTCAGCGATGTCTATAGCGACAACCCGACTGCGGCTGGAGTGTCCCGTCCCGACAATCGCAGGGCATTTCGCAGCAACTGCCTCGGGATCGATGTGCGGAACCTGTTTAATTTGAACCTGGTGGCGACAGCGCCCAAATTCTCCAATCGGACGCTGGGAATTCTGGCAAGCAACTGGCAGGTGGCCCCCATCCTGCAAATCAAGTCCGCCCAGTTTTTCTCGGTTTACACGGGCACGGACGCGGCGCTGACTACGGTGGCAAACCAGACGCCTGATCCGGTGGGCAACCCGTATCCGAGCAATCAGACCGTCAGCCATTGGATCGACCGCTCCGCTTTCCAGGCGGCGGCGCCTGGTACATACGGCGGTCTGGGATATAACAACCTGAAGGGGCCGGGTGTCTTTCAATTAAATATGGCCCTGTCGCGGACATTCGCGATCCGGGAACATCAGTCGGTTCAGTTGCGCGCGGAAGCTTTCAACCTTCCCAACCATCTGAATCCCTTCACTCCGGGTGTCGGGCCCAACGCGGGCCAGAGAAGCGGTAACGTTTCCCTCACCGCTCCAAACTTTGGGCAGATCACCAACGACATCAGCGGAAACAATGGATTGACGTCGGGCGATTATCGCGTGATCCAACTGGCGTTAAAATTCGTTTTTTGATAAACACACAAAGACAGCAGGGACATTAACCACAGAGACACAAAGACACAGAGGAAGGCAGCATCAAGTTTCTTGCTGCCTTCCTCTGTGTCTTTGTGTCTCTGTGGTTAATGTCCCTGCCGTCTTTGTGTTTAAAGGGCAATGTGTGTAAAGTATTGATGCAATTCAAATATATTTGGAGTACTCGGAAATGATTCGAAAAATACTCGCAGGTTCTGCAGCCACATTGTTCCTTTTGATTACGAGCTTCACTTTGGGAGCCGGCCGCAGCGAAGTCGCGGATGCGGCGATGAAGGGCGACAAGGCGGCGGTTCGTGCGCTTATCCAGCAGAAAGCCGATGTGAACGCAACACAGGTCGACGGCGCGACCGCCCTGCACTGGGCGGTGTACAAAGATGACCTTGAAATGATGGACATGCTGATTCGCGCAGGCGCGCGAGTCAACACCGCGAATCGCGAAGGCATCACCCCGCTGCACATGGCGTCGCTCTACGGTGATGCCCAGGTTATCGACAGGCTGCTCAAAGCTGAAGCGAACGCGAAGCAAAAGGGACCCGCCGGCGAAACCATGCTCATGCTCGCCGCAAGAAACGGAAATCCCGATGCCATCAAGACCCTGGTGGCAGCGGGCATCGATGTGAATGCGAAGGAGCCTCTGCGCGGCACCACCGCCCTGATGTGGGCCGTCGAACAAAAACATCCGGCCGCAGTGAAGGCATTACTGGACGCCGGCGCGGACTTCAGCGCGAAATCCGCCGGGGCCGGCCTCCCGAGAAACTACATGTCCGGCAAGGTCAACACTGCGGCGGTCGAAGCTGCCGCTCAGCGGCAAATGAGGGCCACCGCTGCCGGCCACACGTACGAAGAGCAACTCAAAATCGAAGGCGTTGGAGGCCGTTTCGGCGGCACCGACAGAACCCAGCTTCAGGCCGGCCAGCCTGGACAAGCGGCCGGGCAGGGCCAGCGCGGCCAGCGCGGCGCAGGCGGCGGCCAGGGTCGTGGCGGCGCGAATGCCGCGGGCGCTCGAGCGGCAGCAACACCAGCGGCTCCCGCAGCGGCAGGCGCGGCAGCACCTTCGAATGCTGACGATCAGGGCGATCAGGATGTCGTTTTCGCGGGTCTTGTCGGCAGCGGTGGCGGCGGTCTGACCGCACTGGTGCTGGCTTCGCGCGAAGGCGATCTCGAATCTGCAAAGCTCCTCGTCGAGAAGGGCGCGAAGGTCAACCAGGTCACCGAGTACGGATGGACTCCATTACTGACCGCCACCAACAATCGGCATTACAAGCTCGCGGAATACCTGATCGAACATGGCGGCGATGTGAACCTCGCCAACAAGGGCAGTTGGACTCCGCTCTATCTCGCCACCGACAACCGCAACATCGAAGGCGGAGATTTTCCGGTTCCGAAGCCGGACATCGATCATCTCGACTACATCAACTTCCTTCTGGAACACGGCGCCAATCCCAACGCGCGGGCGAAGGACAACACGCTCACTCGAACCATCTTCACCATGCAGTGGTTTTTGGAATCCGGCGCCACTCCGTTTGTTCGGGCTGCCCAATCCGGCGATCTCGATCTGCTGAAATTGTTGATCAAGCACGGCGCCGATCCGATGCTCAAGACGGATTTCGGTGACACCGCCTTGACGGCGGCCGGCGGAATCGGATGGGTCGAGGGTGTGACCTACGAGCACTCGGTCAAGGAAAACGCAGAGACCGTGAAGTATCTGCTTGAACTCGGTCTGGATCCGAATGCGGCCAACAATGACGGCCGGACTGCTTTAATGGGCGCTGCGATGAAGGGCAGGAACGAAGTGATTCAGCTTCTGGTGGATCACGGCGTCAAACTCGATCAGCGAGACAAAGGCAGCCGGGACACGGATACTGTCGTCTCGGTTAACGCCGGCCACACATGGCAGGCTGTGGATTACTCCGATGGCCTCGTACGCGTCGGAGTTCAATCCGCGATTGCCCGGCCTGAAACCGGCCAGTTCCTTCGGAAGTTGATGGGTGATCGCGGAATGCCGTTCCCGCCGATCAATCGGACCGTCTATTCGGTTTGCGTTGTTCAGATCTGCAAGGAGCGGGTACCCGTCACCGAACAGAAGTAAGCTAACCAAGAGACACAAAGACACCCAGGAGGACGTTATGCCACTTCGATTAGGGGCCACAGCGCCCGATTTCACAGCAGAGACAACAGAAGGAACGATCAATTTCCATGAGTGGATCGGCGACAAGTGGGCCATGTTGTTTTCACATCCCAAAGACTTCACTCCCGTTTGCACGACCGAGCTTGGCTATGTCGCGAAGCTGAAACCGGATTTCGACAAGCGGAACGTGAAGGTCATCGGTTTGAGTGTCGATTCGGTGGACGATCACAAGAAATGGTCCAAAGACATCGCGGAGACACAAGGAACCGCTGTGAACTATCCGATGATCGGCGATCCGGAGCTCAAGGTGGCGAAGCTGTACGATATGCTTCCCGCGGAAACGCCCGGCGCTGCCGCGGGGCGTACGGCCGCCGACAACGCCACGGTTCGGAACGTCTATATCATCGGGCCCGACAAGAAGATCAAACTGATGATCACTTATCCGATGACCACGGGCCGCAATTTCGACGAGATCATGCGCGTCATCGATTCGATCCAGTTGACCGCGACCCACAAAGTGGCGACGCCTGCAAACTGGAAGGATGGTGGTGATGTCATCATCGTCCCGTCCGTCTCCGACGACGAAGCGAAGACCAAATATCCCGGGGGTTGGCAGACACTCAAGCCCTACCTTCGTCTCGTCAAACAGCCGAAGTAGTTAGCCGCAGATTACGCGGGTGCGAATCTGCGTAATCTGCGAGTTCGGTGGCTTCTCCTGCTGCCGCTGCCCTCATATCTTGGCTCACCAAATGAAAAATGATCAATGGTCGGTGGTCATTTTCCATTTGGTGAGCCAAGTATATTGATCACTTGCGTTGACGTCAGGGCTCACAGCCATGTGAGCAATATTGCGCAGACGCACGCTCTGGCCCAGCATATATATCGTAAATGTCATCTCTCCGTTCTTGCGCTTCAACGGTCTGCCGTCTGTCTGTTTGTGTGCCGGCCCTGTTCGTTACCCTGTTTCTGTGCAATATCAAGCTGTCTGCATATTCCGTACTCACGCACATGGAGATTGTCGATCTGGTCTGGACAGATGGGATACGCCCTCTGCTGCTCAAGCACTATCCGGCATTGTCGGAAGAACAGATCACGGAGGCACACGCATACGCCTATGGAGGTTCCGTTATCCAGGATCTGGGCTATTACCCATTCGGCAGCGCGGAATTCAGCAACCTTGTACATTACGCCCGCAGTGGTGACTTCGTCCTCGAGTTGCTGCTGCAAAGCCAGGATCCGAATGAGTACGCATTTGCCTTGAGCAGCTGAAACTGGTATCCCCGGAACAGGCAGCGGCAGATAGCAATAAGAAGTGACTGTCTTCAGCGTGAAGAAAGTCATCCCCTTCCTATTCTTGGCGACGATCTTTTGCGGCGCAGTTTTGCGGCATCCGGGTTCCGGGCCGCAGCCTCCTTGCGGAAGCGAGACCTCTCCCCCATATCCCGCCGTAGATGAGCCGCCCACGACAAGATTCTGGGAACGGTCGGAATTGGACCCCGATTGGTTGCCGCCTGCCTGCACCGGTTGGACTGCAAGAGGATTTGCGACATTGGTGGTTACCGTTGGCCGCTTTCGCAGTTCGTCCGGAGCCGATGTCCTGCGCCGGCGTGTCGGAGCGATTACGGAACTTAAAGGGCTGCTCTATTGGTCAACCACTCACAAGCAATGGCAAACGCTGATCGTCGACGCATATGCCTCGACCGAGCCGCCGATCGATCACCGCCGCCAGGACTTTTCTCCGGACGACCTTGCAGGAGGCAAGAGTCTTTACTTTCAGCAAGCGGATAACCTGTCGGGAAAAGCGACTTACCGAATGCGTATACTTAGCGCTTCTCCCGATCGACTGGTGTTCGATACCGAAAACATCACCACCATGCGCTATTGGCTGATTCCCATTTTCCATCCTGGCGATATACAGGCGATTTACTTCCTCGAACGGGAGTCGCCGGACGTCTGGCGTTATTACAGCATCGCGCGCACCGGTAAGAACGCGAACAGCCTCGCAGCGGGGCACGAGGCATCCTCCGTTAACCGCGCAGTGGCTTTTTACCGCTATCTTGCGGGCATTTCCATGGACAAGGAGCCTCCCGCCCTGCGTTAGAGTGCGAGTCCGAATGAAACTCCTCAGCTACAAATCGAATCCCTGGCCCGGAAATTTCCTGGTTAAGAACATAATCGATCCTCCAGTTCACCCTGTTCCGGTAGTTCAGAAACAATCATGGTTTCCGTGTTGTAACTACGAGATTCCGGCTCCAGGACATTACGCTAATTTTAAATGGTTTCGCGCTGGCTAGCGGCCAGGAAATTGACATAAAACCATCTATGAATTTCAGTTAGATTCCGCTCCAAATCCAGACAGGTACATGAACTTGTCGAAACGTGTATAATCCAAACATGCAAGGAATACCCTGGAGCACAATTGCTCTCGGCTCGCTGTTGCTCATCTCGGTCTACTCAAAAGGAGGACAGGAAGTGCAATCTCCGCAACCTGAAAAGTCGAAGCCGCCTGTCAAAATGGAGCAGCGCGGGCGCATCCTTGGAATCGGCGGTGTCTTCTTCAAATCCGGTAATCGTGATCAGATGCGCGAATGGTATTCGAAGCATCTTGGACTCGCTGACAAAGGCGGAGGCGTGATGCTTCCGTGGCGCGAACACGACGACCCGGAAAAGGAACACGTTACCGTTTGGACTGTTTTTCCCACCTCCACTGACTATTTCGATCCCAGCCACGCACCGTTCATGGTCAACTACATCGTGGACGATCTGGATGCTTTGCTCGACCGCTTACAACAAGAGGGAGTAAAGATTGACGCCAAACGAATGAATGAATCCTACGGTCGCTTTGCCTGGATCTATGACTTGGATGGGAATAAGATTGAGCTCTGGCAGCCGTCCGCAAAGCCCTAGCAGCCCGTGGCAGAAGCTCTGATGCGGAAACTGTAGCGGCGGTCTATGACCGCCGCTACAATGAGAACCATACTTTTGCCACGGGTTGCTAAGGGCCTTCCACTGCACTTTGATAGAGCCAGGACGTGATTATTCCTTTTCCTCCGCCGGCTGATCGAAGATGCGATCCATCACTGACGCGATGCGCTGCCAGTTCGCAGCCCGCTCTTCGAGCTGTTTTCGTCCTCTCGCGGTCAGAGCGTAGTAGCGGGCCCTTCGATTGTTATCGGATGTTCCCCACTCCGCTTTAATCAGCCGCCGCTGCTGAAGGCGCACGAGCGCGGCATAGATCGTTCCCTGATTCAGAATGATTTTATCGCCGCTGACCTGCTCGATGCGTCGCGCAACGCCGTAGCCATGTTGCGGTCCCATGGTAGCCAGCGTCTGAAGCACCATGAGATCCAGCGTTCCCTGAAGAAGGTCGAGCTTGTCGTCCATTGCGTTCTCCTGTGTCGATACCACATGACAGTAACACGGCTTATGTGGCTTAACCACATAAAACTAATAATGCTCACTTACGCCACTCCTTGCGTACTTGTAATCTGCTAACATTTCGGCCGTGTGGCAGCCAAACACTGCTCAGTGGTGGATCATCTGGATCGTCGCCGTGCTTCTGATTCTCGGCTGGCCTCCAGACCGGGGCCGCAGCCTGGCGATGAAAATGGCTAACTGGCTGGCCGATCCAACAGGCGCGCTGGCGGCGCTGCCAGACCCATTGCCGATCGGCCTCGATGATAACGGGGATGCGGTTGCGGCGCATGACGCGCTCGAAGCGGAATATTACCGCCAGTACGAGAGCTCGCGTGTGACGCGGCTGCGCATGAGGCTGAAGGTTGCGGCGGACCCCTTCGATCCGGCGACCGAGCGTCAGATTCTGGCAGGAATCGGGATCTTGAGCGCGCTTGCCGTCTGGCGATTGAACAAAGGATGGGGATAGCCACAAAAGGCACAAGAGGCACAAAAAAGGGTTCCAGTTGGCTTGTGCTTTTTGTGCCTCTTGTGCCTCTTGTGGCTATTCCCGTATTCAAGTGGGCTTACTTTGCCGCCGCGGCCTTACCCCCTGGATGCAGCGTGAGGTGCTGGACGCGCCAGTTCTGCGCCTCGCCGGTGTACAGCTCGTTCTCGCTGACACAGTGCATCTCATGAACCCAGTAGAACTGGCCGATTTTCTTTCCCGTCGTTCCGAACCAGCCGAGCATGTGGCCTTCGAGATCTTCCTTGTAGATTTTGCCGCCGGCATCGGCGCTATAGAGAAACTGCTGGCCTTGCGGGTTGGGCGGCGTGATACATACAGCCCACGGCGCTCGAACGTTGCTGATGATCCGCACCGGGTTGAGGTCGGGATCGAACACCTGGATTCGCTGGTTGCCACGGTCGCCGACGTAGATATTGCCCTTGGCGTCTGACGCGATCGTATGCGGCGTGTTGAATTGTCCTGCCGCGGGGCCGCGCGAACCAATCGACTTCACAAAGTCCCCATCCTTTGTGAATTTCGCGACTCGCGAGTTGTCGTACCCATCGGCCACGAAGATGTTGCCGTCGTTATCCCAGGTCACGTCCGTCGGCCGGGCGAAAGTGCCGCCACGGCCGGCGCCGGCTCCAACTGTCGAGTTGGCGGCTGCGTCCGTGTGACGGGCCTCCTCCAGGAAGCGCTCCAGGTAGTCGATCGCTTCGTCCTTGCGGCCGAGAACCAGGGTGACGAGCCCCTGAGGGTTGAATCTCATCACCATGTTCGACCCTTCGTCGACCACCCAAACATTGTCGTTTTTGTCGATCTTGACGGCGTGGGCGAAAGAAAAGCCATAGGCGTTCTGGCCCCACTCCTTGACGAATTTTCCGGTTTGATCGAATTCGAAGAGCTCTGCTGCCGTGGCACCGCGCGCCGGGCCGATGTTGCCGCTTCGCGTGTAGACGAACAGATGCTTCTTGGAATTGATCGCGACTCCTTCCGTTTCACCAATGGTGTGACCGTCAGGCATAAGCGGAAGCGAAACCGCGTCGAATGGAATCTGCGGCGTCGTCTGCTCGAGCTGGTTTTGCGCGGCCGCGGCGGCCTGCTGCTCGGGGCTCCCGCGCCCGCGGCCACCGGGTTGTCCTTGGCCTGGCGCTCCACCGGCTGGGCCAGCTCCACCGGCAGGCGGTGCCTGGCCGGGGCCGCGCTGTGCGTACGCAACGGCGCCCAATAGCATGATCAGCACGATCAAATAGCGTTTCACAATAGCCTCCTCATTGTTTGACCCGTTACGGGTTTGTGGCGGAAGTATACCCAAAATGAAAACTGCAAAACGACAAAAGGCACAAGATCTTTGTGCATCTTGTGCCTTTTGTGTTTCCTTTGTTCATGCCGAAGGCGGGACTCGAACTTCAGCCCCTCATTGATTCGGCGTACCTTAGCGGTTTTTCAAGCCGCATGATTCTCATGAACCGCGCAAACGGCAAATCGGAAGTACGTATTGAGTACGCGGCATTGATTGCGCGACACTGGAGGCAGCACTAGACTGCAGATATGAGCACAGACGTCACCTATCAATTTCTGGAGCGACGGCCGAGATCGTCATATCGTCAGCTTTTCATTAAGGGGACGCGGATTCGTGCCGAATTGATTTACCGGGCTCATACCAACGCGGAAGAACCAATGACTCCGGAAGAACTCGCGGTGGATTTTGGGTTGCCGCTCGCCGCGGTTACGGAAGCGATCGACTACTGCAGGTCGAATCCACTCGAGATCGATGCAGACATTGCCAGAGAAGAGGCAATTATGGCGGCATCGGGACAGTTGGATCCAGATTATAAGTATCACCCTCAGCCGAAGGTCCTAACGCCTCAAGAGTGGGCTCGACTCCGTTCTTGATGTTGCTTTATCTGGATGATGACTCCGTTCGAGCTGTACTGATCCGGCACCTCACAGCCGAAGGCCACGACCTTCTGATTCCCTCCGACGCCGGAATTGCTGGGCAAGAAGACGCAACCCATCTGATGTTCGCAATTCGCACGGGCCGCGCATTGCTGACGCACAACTACGACGATTTCAAACTCCTACACGATCTCGTAATACTCGCTGGAGGTCATCATCCAGGAATCCTCGTCGTGCGGCGAGACAACGACCCGACGCGCGACATGTCTCAGAGGTCGATCGTTCGCTCCATTCACAACATGATCGATTCTGGAGTAGGAATTCCAGATTCGCTTCATATCCTCAACCACTGGCGCTGAAAACGAACGGCGGTTCCGACCCAATATCGAGAGCCCGCGCGAACGCTCCTTCTTCGGAATCCGCCAGTCGAAAGTATGTCTGAAGTACATGAAGCTCGGTCCCGATTCAGTCATCCGCTTTCTAAACACAATGCGACTGCTCATTACCGATGGTGCCTCGCAACTGCATTTTGTTTGAAATCGCGCGATCTCAACGTGGCAGGATCGTGACGCAACGGATTTAAGCCGGATGCTGGCAGGGATCTGTTCGAGAGCGTACCGAGAGCGCACCAAAATTCAGATGGCCGCCTCAGGGTTCAAAGACCGCGCCAAGTAGAATGCTTTCGCCCCGGAAAGTTTGCGTGCGGGCGAAAGTAGTCCGAAATACTCCAGGCTTTGAACTTTCAGCTGAAAGCTAACATTATTGAATCGAGGATTTCCGCTTTCAGCTGAAAGTTTCCGGGAGATGCCAACCGTTTCGCGCATTCAGCTGAAAGACAAAATCGTTGAACGGAGCATTTCGACATTCAGCTGAAAGCTGGCGGGAGATGCCAACTGTTTCAAACATTCAGCTGAAAGCTGTCAGGAGATGCCAACCGCCTCGAACATTCAGCTGAAAGTTAGGATCGTTGAACGGAGGATTTCGGCATTCATCTGAAAGCCAGCGGGAGATGCCAACTGTTTCGAAGATTCAGCTGAAAGTTAGAATCATTGAACGGA
>Ga0207099_1128_pt1 | contig 14695 bp, 20 predicted proteins | sample Alteio_BWMinHeat_85_FD_153521 | JGI IMG/M metagenome (GOLD analysis project Ga0207099, IMG submission 153521) | Enriched cells from forest soil in Barre Woods Harvard Forest LTER site, Petersham, Massachusetts, United States -... | ecosystem: Environmental > Terrestrial > Soil > Temperate forest >... | reverse complement strand
CAAACAGCACGGCGGCGACCGGCGTGTTGAACGCGGCAGCCAACGCGGCGGCGGCTCCCACGGGAACAAGACTCTGGACACGGGCCGGTGACAGTCCGAACCACTGCCCGATTGCTGATGCCAGACCGGCGCCGATCTGAACGGAGGGGCCCTCGCGGCCCATGGAATGGCCGGAACCGACACAGAGGGCTCCGGTCAGGAATTTTCCAAAAGGAACGATCGGACGAATCCGGCCTTCATTCAAATGGTACGCCGCTTCGGTTTGGGGCACGCCGCTCCCCCGGGCTTCAGGAAAGAATTTCGCCAGCAGAACGCCGGTGACCAGGCTGACCAGGGTCGGTGCCAGAATCAAACGCCACACTGACGGAGACATTCCGAACAGAGCATGCTTGACGCCTTGAATGGCAAGCGTAAACAGTACGGCGGAAAGGCCCGCGATGATCGCAATGATGATTGTCAGGACCAGAAAGATCTGGTCCTCGCGGAGGCGGAGGCGCTGTATAACGCTTTCGTTTGTCATCGCTCGCCTGCTCCGCGCTTCTTCGCAATAAGCAGGAGGGCATTGTGCAGAGTCGACGATTCGCCGCAGTCCTGTCCTGTGGCGAGTTCGATCCGCTGGATCAGATCCAGCCCGGTTCGAAATCCCTCGGCATCGCGCCGTAAACTCCCCGGCTGAAGACGAGTCTGTATCTCCTGACCGATTTCAGTCTCCAGCGGTTGCAACACCACAGCGGCATTCAAATCGTCCTGTTTCCTGGCGGCACACGATTGAAGTTCTTCCAGAACGGCGTCCAGATCCTCGGTCAGACGCCGAATCCGCTCTTCGGCAGAAAGCCCTGACGCGAGGGGATCCCGGGACAGAACGAACTTTGCCGTTTCCAGAACAGCCGCATCTTCTGGAGATTTGCCACCGCTCACCCCGGCCGCATCGAGATATCGCCGGGCTCCCTTGTAGTCGCCCAGATTGAAGCTGCTGCGCCCCGCTCCGCTTAATGCGTCCATGTCTTTGGCGTTGAGGCTTAACGAGCGGGTGAACTGCTCGAGGGCATGCTGCGAATCACCAGCCTGAAGAAACCATCGCCCGACGTTGTTGTGAGCCGCAACGTTATCGGGCGTATCGGAGCTGAGGATCAGGAGTTCGGACAGGGATCGGCTGGTGTCGCCGGCGCCAAGAAGAAACCCGACGAGTTCGGTGCGTACTTTTAACCGCTGACCGGCCATCTGATCCGGCGGCCAGACTCCATACAGAGCATTGTGATAATAACGGATCGCGTCGGACATCTCCCCTTCCTTTGCGAATAGCCGGGCAAGGTTTAGATTGATTTCCCCGTTCTCGGGCGCAGCCATGCGAAGGCGGAGAAGCGCCTGGTGCGCTTCTTCGATCTGATTGCCCGCAGCCAGCGCTGTTGCAAGCGCAAGGGTGTATTGGGCATTGTCGTGATCGCTGGTCGTTGCGCTGCGCAATGAGTCGATCGCCTCCTGCGCCTTACCTGCTTTGAGCTGTTCCTGCCCGCGCCGGAACCAGGCATTCGCAATCTCGACATTCATCGACCGGTTTCGGGCGGCCATCGCCCGCGTGAACAGAAACAACGAGATCGTAACGGCGAATAGCAGGACCAGCAGCAAGAGTTCTCTCTGAAAAATCCGGAACACGGCTTTGCCGGCGCATCGTTTGCATCGTCCCAATACCAGCGGAGCATGACAGTCAGGGCACAGCAGGGGGTCCAGGTTCCACTCCTCTTATCACTCTCAAGCGTTACGATCTCGTGTCACGATAATTAGTATGACACAGCGCATTCCACCTCCATTTAAAAATCCTTGCCATTCATACTATCTCGTGACACGATATCGTGCCGTGATGCACAAACATAACGTCATCAAGCGCACGGCCCGGGATACCGATTACCGCGCGCTGGCCGAATTCCGGCATCACATTGAGCGTTATATCGACTTCAGCGACCAGGCGGCCAAAGCGGCCGGGATCGAACCGCGGCAGTATCAGTTGCTGCTTGCGATCCGGGGTCTTCCCGGAGGGATCGAACCCAGTGTTGGCGCGCTGGCGCAGCAGCTTCGAAGTCATCACCACAGCACCGTCGAGCTTATCAATCGCGCCGAGACGAATGATCTGGTCAAGCGCTCCCGCTCCGGAACGCACGTATTCGTGCATTTGACGCGAAAGGGTGAGCGTGTGCTGGCGCAGGCTGTCGAAGAACGGCTGAAGGAGCTTCGCGTTGCAGGACCAGTTCTTGTCCATGCGCTTCAACAACTGACAAAGACAAACCATTCATCCAAAAGGAAGCAAAAATGAAGACCCTACACTGCCTTCGAGTATTGTATTTCTTGTTCTTAATAGCGGCCTTAAGCCTGACGGGCTGCAAAAAGAAAGTGGTCGCCGCCGCACCCGCGACGCCGGCTCCCGTGACGCAACCGGCCGCTCGTCCGCCAGTGCCCACAATCACGCTGACGGCGGCCCCGGCCGCGATTGACCGTGGCCAGGCAACCTCGCTCCAGTGGGATGCCAAGAACGCAAACGCAGTGCGCATCGAGCCGGAAGTCGGGAGCGTTCAGAATACGGGAACACGCTCGATCAGCCCTGCTTCATCCGTGACCTATACTGCGACTGCCACAGGCCTTGGAGGATCCGCTTCGGACAGTGCGCGCATCACTGTCCGTGTTCCGGCTGCGGCGGCCCCCGCCCGCCCGGCGCCGCGGCCGGACGTTCGTGTCAGCACGGACGAACTCTTCAGACAGAACGTGCAAACCATATACTTCGATTACGATAAGGCCGAGGTCCGGTCGGACCAGGTCTCGCGCCTAGAGGCGAATGCTTCATGGCTGAAACAGAACCGGGGGCTGAAGTTCACGATCGAGGGCCACTGCGACGAACGAGGCAGTGAAGAGTACAACCTGGGGCTGGGCGACCGCCGCGCCAATGTCATAAAGGAGTTCCTGATCAAACAGGGCGTGGACCAGTCCAGCATCAACACTATCAGCTACGGTGAAGAGCGTCCGATTTGCATGGAAAAAACAGAAGAATGCTACCAGAGAAATCGGCGCGGGGCATTCGTGGTCAGGCCCGGAAACTAGGGCATAAGTAGCGCCATTAGCTGGCCAATGGCGCTACTTCTCATGACGCCCTCGGGGAATGTCCGGATATCCGTGAATCCCTTCCGCAGGATTGGAAAAAACGAAGGCGAATATGGCAGAAGGCGGCTTGAAACGATTGCAAAGGGCGTAAAGACCGGGAACAAAGCAAAGACGATCGGCAACGTTTCCGCATATGCGCCTGAGGCGTTGGCGTCGCCGGCGACACTACATCAAGGACGAACATAAATCCGGCGATCAACAGAATGACGCCTGCAAGTTGCCAGACCGCTTTAGTGAATTCACATACGCTCCGAACTACATTATATGATATCGTGAGACGATATTGGCGAATTCGAATCGGCAAATGTTTAAAGGGGGAATCCACGATGGACTCACGACTCACGGAACTCTTCGAACAGGAGCGCGAAAGAGTCTTCACACCGGCTCCTGGCTTTTGCGGCAAGGTAATGTCACGCGTGCGTCAGGAACCCGTTCAGCAGACGCTCTGGGAGAACGCCCTCGCAACCGGATGGCCCATGCTTGCAGCAGCGCTGACCTGCGTTCTGGCCGTCATCGGCATGAACGTGATGATACCCGCCACGCCCAGCCGAGGCCTGATGGAGATCTATACCGAATTGGAGGTTCCAGCCGCGCACCAGGCACTCTACGTGGATGTTGACACTCTGTCCACGCCCGTGGTCGTTGAGCAAATGATTTTGGAGGATGGCGAATAGGTCCTGCAGTCTTAAAAGAGGGAGTCCCAAAATGCCAATAGACTACAACGAAGAAGGCGGCGGGAAGTTTCTCTTCGTTCACGTCAGTGGAATGTGATGAGAGCGGATTTCGAGCACTTTGTACCGGACTTCGACCGCCTCGCCGCAGCCCATGGGAAATTGCGCGTGCTGTTCGATATGCGTGGCTTTAGTGGCTGGGAACCCATTGCGATGTGGGAGGACGTCAAGTTCGGAATGAAACACTTTGCCGACATCGAGCGGATCGCGATGGTCCGCGAGAAGGAATGGCACCACCGCATGGTGACCTTCTGCAAACCGTTCACGAGAGCGACTCTCCGGTATTTCGATCAGGGCGCCATCGACCAAGCACGCCTTTGGCTGAACGAAGAATCGATGCCAAGGCAAACACAAAGAAGCGCTTAGCAGTTCGACTCTATTCAAAATGAAGACATTTTGCGTTCCTGCTGATTGCTATCGAGGCAACAACTGCGCCTTCGGCTGCGAGGAAGGTTCGAAACCGTCACGGACAGCGGCGTCCACCGTGAAGATCGCAATCCCGGAGTTCCAGCAGGCGGCGGCCGATGCGAAGACGGTGGCGCTCACTTCCATTTTCAACCAGGTCTTTGTTCGTCCGGTATCGTCCCGTTGCGAGTCTGCCGCTTGTTTTGGATCCCGCAGTGACCACTCGAGACTGAAATCAAAAGTTCCCGTGAGGCCTGTGCCGTCGAGTGCTGGCCGGTCCAATCCGCTGTAAGGATTCGTCAAAAAAGGCTGCAATTCGTTCCATCGTCACACTTCTTCCACCTGCACGCCCACAGTCGGCTGCACTTGCGCGAATCTGACCGATGCTGCCGCAACGAGACCCCGGCGACTGCAAACCGGATTTCGATGAGGGCGGAGAAGGCGAATCGCTGCCACCAGAGGGGCGTTGTCGATGTGCTGTCGCGCGATCCGTTCTTCTCTGAATGCACAAGGTGCGTCTGCCGCCGCTCAAATCCGCAACTACAGGAAAGGACAACACTGCTGTCACACAGGCTTTCGCTAAATAGAATTGAAAATCGCCCTCAGTGTCGGTGTAACGAAAGCGTCCTTTCCTTGACTAATCCAGGTAGGCATCGGATGAAAGGATAAAAACCCGTCAAGAAAAGGAATGAGTGAAACAAGAAGGTCTGGACTGGCATCCGTCTCGTTGCGCTTCAATCGCTTGGTACGCGTAGCAAGCATGACGAGGAGAAACGAGCGGCATTCGGCATCGCTCGCTAAGGTGTAACAGGGTCCGAGCTGGTAGAATATCGAACATGGGCAAACAACTACCACGCGCTCCTTGAGCAAAACCAGATATATCTTCCTGGCGCTGAAGCCCGCCTTGGCAAGAGCGCTTGGCGAGCACGGAATGTCATGAGCCGGGACATGGAGTTTATTCGGGAGCGCGTTTCAGTCGAGGACGCCTGGAAAGCGGTCGCGGAAAAAACGTCGACCACTACCTTTCTGGTTGGTGACGCGGATCACCTTGTCGGCATTATCACGCGGAAGACCATTGAGCACGCCGTGCAGTCCGGGCACGGCGCGGATCTTATAGCTGCGCTCGCGATCCGTGATTTTAAATACCTTCACGAGGACGAACCTCTGGAACTGGCCCTCGAGCGTTTTGACAGCAATCCCGGCCTCGTGCCGGTTCTGAGCCGCAGCGGTAATCGAAAGGTCGAAGGTGTCATAACCATTGATACGCTCTTGAAATTCATTCAAAAGAAATCGGCATAGCATACTCGACTCACGCCTCTAACGAGATAACCTGCTGAATTCCCTGACCTTCACGGGGGTTGTCGAACCCGATGTTTTCTGCGTAACCTTTTCCGCAAAGTCTCCGAATTACCAAAAGTGACCTGCGACGCAACCTCGCCATTCAGGCGACCAACACAAAACGACTCAACGGAGGATTTGAAATGAACAAACGCATCTTCATCGCTACGGCCCTTGCAGCGGCACTTACGCCAGTTATTCTTTCCGCGCAGAAACCAGTCTCGCCGCCCAGTTACAAGGCGGAAAAGTGTTACGGCATCGCCAAGGCCGGAAAAAACGATTGCGCTTCAACGGGAAACAATTCCTGCGGCGGATCATCCAAGGTCAACAAGGACTCGAAGGCATGGATCTACGTCCCGGAAGGATATTGCGAGCGCATCGTCGGCGGCAGCAAGACTCCCAAATAGACCGCTTCAGAGGCATCGGGTGGCCCAAGTATGAAATCCATATCCAACATTTCGGGAGTCGGTCTTCGTCTGCCGCATTTGACGGAGATGGGGGCCACCCTGCCGCCTGCCGGATGGCTTGAAATCCATCCAGAGAACTTTCTGGCCAACCCGCACGCCGCTGAGCTGTTGGCCGAGCTTTCGACTCATTACCCGATTTCATTCCATACGGTCGGGATTTCCGTTGGCAGTATTACCGGTATCGATCGTTCGCACCTGAACCGTCTCCGTGGCTTGATCGATCGAATCCATCCGAGTCTTGTTTCAGGGCACCTGGCATGGTCCACGTATGGCAAGGAGTACCTCAACGATTTGTTGCCGATCCCATGGAATGAGGAAACCTTGCGCGTGGTGACGACGCACGTTGATGAGGTCCAGGACGTATTGGGCCGGGCGTATTTGATCGAAAACCCTGCAAGCTATGTTGGCTTCCGCTCATCGACGATGCCCGAGACTGAGTTTCTATACGAACTCGTGCGCCGCACCGGATGCGAGATTTTGTGCGACCTCAGCAATATCGTCGTTAGCGCACATAATATGGGCTACGACGCATACCGTTTCATTGACGATTTTCCCGCTGATGCGATCCGGGAAATTCACTTGGGAGGCTATACACCGGAAGACGATGAAGCAACTCCGGACGGCAGGCTATGGATTGACACGCATGCAGCAGCGATAGCTGCACCGTCCTGGGATCTATATAAATACGCGCTGGGCCGTTTTGGGGTTAAACCCACTCTCATTGAATGGGACAACGATATTCCGCCGCTGCCAACACTGTTAGGCGAAGGAGCAAAAGCCGACAGGTTGATGCAGGCTGCACAGCTGCCGTGCGGAGATGATGAAGAAAGCGGTCGCCAGAACCGATCAAAAGGGCAGTATGCCGACGCTTGCTGAGACTCAGTCGCGTTTCCGCGATGCAGTCGTTCAAGGCGAGATGCAGCACGCCAGTTCGCTGGCGTTGCTACTCGTTGGCGGATGTTGCCCGGAGAAGCGTCTTATCGTGCATCAACGCAATTACCGGCAGAGCCTTGTCGATGCATTGCTGATCAAATTCCCGGCAACCGCCTGGCTGCTCGGAACCGAGTTCCTGAGGCAAACCGCAACGCGCTTCAGTCGGGAGTTTCCTCCTCTGGCTCCCTGTATCGCGGAGTTCGGCGCCGGATTTCCCGTTTTCCTTTCGCAATGTCCAGGAGCCGAGCGCGCGCCATACATCAGGGAGTTTGCAGAACTCGAATGGTACGTCGGCAAGGTGGCCATTGCGATCAGCAGCGTCCCGGTCTCGGCCGAGAAATTGTCTTCGATCGACGCCGACACGCTGCCGGACACCCTGCTCGAACTTCAACCCGGCCTGCATTATCTGAGCGCGTCGTGGCCGGTTGACGACCTGATGAAACTCTATGTTAGTGAAACCGCTCCGGATCGTCTTGAGCTTTCGCCCGCGGAGGTGATTATCGAAGTGCGCGGCGCGCGAGGGGAATTTCGCTTCAGTCGATTGGAGGCGGCAGAGGCCACATTCCGCAAAGCCATTTCTGAAAGCCAATCCATCGGCGCCGCAGCAGATGCCGCACTCGAGATCAACGACGGTTTTGACCCCGGAACAGGGTTGGCGCGGCTGATCTCCGCAGGATTGATTACAGGGATCCGGAGAGGACTGGACGAATCGGGCCGCGTATGACCAACTCTGAAAACGCCAGCCGCAACACGCTCGGCATCCCACCCTGGTTCAATTTGACTCGGCAGTCGCTGGGCCTGTTCCCTCTTTCCATCGTCCAGCTCGGGATGCGAATCGGTGTTGGCATGGTGTTCTTCAAGGCAGGACTCCTGAAGTATCAGTCCTTCGAATTCGCCGTGAAGCTGTTCGAAGACGAATACAGAGTTCCGTTCCTGGCTCCGGCCGTGGCCGCGCGGATGGCCATGATCAATGAACTCACAACTTCGACGTTTCTTTTCCTTGGCCTGGCGACACGTCTGACGACGCTCCCGTTGCTTGGAATGATTTCGGTCATTCAGATTTTCGTTTACCCCGCTGCCTGGCCGGATCATCTCCTCTGGGGATCGATTCTCGTATTCCTGCTCACGCGCGGCCCGGGATCTCTCTCAGTCGACTATCTCATCGACCGGTATTTTATAAAACGCCCGTAAGGGGATTTAAGGAAACAGAGATGAGCAGCTCGGACAATGCCATTTCGCCGGACGCCGGCCTGCGAGGCCGTCTCGTGGCTGCGCGCACATGGTTGGCACGCTTTCCCTTTTCCATTGTGCAGCTCGCGCTGCGTCTCGGCGTGGGGATGGCATTCTTCAATTCCGGTCTACTCAAATACAACTCATTCGATTACGCGACACAACTCTTCGAGGAGGCGTACAAGGTTCCGTTCCTGGCTCCCGCCGTCGCAGCGCGCATGGCGATGGTCAATGAATTGACCTGCTCGATACTTCTCCTGCTTGGTCTTGCAACTCGGCTGGCGACGCTACCTCTACTCGCCATGATCCTTGTTATTCAGATCGTCTACCCGGCCACCTGGTCCGATCATGTCCTCTGGGGATCGATTCTTATTTTCCTGCTCACGCGCGGTCCGGGGCCGTTCTCCATGGACTATCTCATCGAACGGTATTTTCGAAAACACCGGTAAGAGAACGCCAATTGTGACGCAACATAATCGACCGGCCTCGGTCTCACGATGTCCTACCTGATATATAGTCAGCATCGACGGGAACGTTCTTCGGCCGAACCGCTTCGGTGGCAAGTTTTCGCCAAACACTTTTGCGTTTTTGCAAAGCCGTCTTGGAGCGTTGGCGATTAGTTTGGCTTGCCCTTCGCGAATCGCGCCTAGACACAGTCGGATCATGCATGGAATAAACTCAATTTTTCGACAATAGACCTTTCTCAGTTTCATCGATCTACAGACAAAGATGCCACGAATCGAAGATTTGACCGAAATTCAGCGCCAGACGGTACTGAACTTTCCCTGCTTCGAATACGAAGATGCGCCTTTCGTTCGGCTTGGTAAGCCGTTCCGCCAGATCAGGCTGGCGTTGGTGACCACTGCGGGCGTGCATCTCCGTGGAGATAAGACGTTTACTGCTGGCGATCAGAGCTACCGCCTCATTCCATCCAACGCTTCTGCAAGGGACATCATTCAAAGCCACAACAGTATTGGTTTCGACCGGACAGCAGTCTACCGAGACCTGAATGTCTCTTTTCCGATGGACCGGCTAAAGGAGCTGGTGGAGCGGGGCATCATCGGGTCGACAACCGCCAGCTACTATTCCTTCATGGGTGCGCAAACGAACCCGAAGCGAATCCTCGAGGAAACCGGTCCGGAAGCAGCGCGACTCCTGTTGGACGAGGGCGCCGACGCCGCAATCCTGACTCCCACCTGACCAAATTGCACGCACACGGTCAGTGTGCTTGCAAGAGCATTTGAGGCTGCCGGGCTGCCGACAACGAGCCTCGTTTTACTCAAGGATCATGCGCAACGGACTAAGCCGCCGCGGGCGCTCTTTGTACCATTTCCTTATGGTTTCGCCCTGGGCAAGCCTAACGATCCGGAATTCCAGCACAGAGTATTGAGCACCGCGCTGGAACTGTTAAACGCTGCAGCAGGCCCGGTGTTGGCAGAATTTCCGGAGGATGCCGATGCGCCCGTGCGGTTGCTCCAATCCAGCATGGTGCAAAATATCAATAACGAGGGGGATCCGGCTAATGAACTGACCGCGATGCGACGTTACTACTTACAATGGGTCGAGCAACACAGCGGACGAACGGCGGTCGGAAATTCCGGTATTCCGTCCCGGCGCTTCCGCGGGTTGGTCCGTTACCTTCAAGCGTACGTCGCCGGCACTCCGTACGACTATCAGGAAAAGCCGGCGGAGGTCAGCCAAATCCAGTTCATGCGTCAGGCAGCTGATGATCTAAAGGCGTTCATGCTTGAAGCACGCATGCAACAGCGTCCCAACCATCGGGATAACGAGCTCCAGGAATGGTTCTGGGAGGAAACGGCGGTAGGTTTATTGCTGACGCGTTTGGCCGAAAGACTGAAGCATGACGGGGAAGAACGAGCCGCATTCGGCATCGCTCGCTAAGGCGTAACAGGGTCCGAGCTGATAGAATATCGAACATGGGCATACAACTTAAAGCATCATTGGAGCAGGTAGGGCCGACGACATCCATGGCGACCGCGAGGTCACATACTGTTTTTGTGGATCGCCCGGTGGAAAAGGGCGGAGCCGATAGAGGACCGGTGGGCGGCGAATATCAACTGGTCGCCTTGGGTGGCTGCTTTACGAGCCATCTGCTGGCCGCGATAAGGGCGCGCGCCGTCCAGATTACCGACATCAAGGTCGAAGCCACTGGCACGCTGGATGGCACACCCGAGCGATTCACCGAATTTAGCTTGACGGTCTCCGCGAAATGCGATGATCCCGAATCTCTCCGCAAGGTAGTCACGATTGCTGAACGCGCCTGCCAGGTTGTGAACACTCTCAAGCTATCGGCGCCGGTAACCGTCACGGTCGAGGAGGCTCAGCCCGTCTAACCTTCCGAAATTGAATCGGAATGATCGGAAGAAAAGGAACATTGCCGGGAGCCCCCTGCCTGGAGGAGATTCCTGGCGTTTGCTCACGATGTTCCAGAAACCGATCCGTTTTGCTTCTTTCCGAGGCGCCTTGTTTTATCCACGTGTCTTCGCAGAAGCCCCAACGACAGATCGCCAGTTCAACATGTAGCTGCCGGCGGCCGAACTGAGCGCTGCGACTAGAAAGACGCCCCCGACGTGCCAGGCTAATAGCATCACGGTAACGTCTTCCTGATGTACCAGCCGCACGCAAAAATTTCCCAGACCCGCCGCAGCGATAGCACCCAGTCCCGCAGTTATATGAGGTGTGAGTGGGGCACCCCGTCGCAGCATGACCCCGAGGACAATTGCCGGAGCAGTGCCGAGAATGATGATGTAAGGGAAGCACCACAGGTTATGGTGAAAGGATGTTTCGAGGGTACCGGCCCGGAGACATCCTTCCCCAAGAGTCCCCAGCCATCCCACCATTGGTATCAAAGGCCAAAAAAGAAAACTCCGATTGCGGCCCGGTATGACCGAGGCGAAGGCAGCCATTGCCGCGGCTATACCTGTAGACAAGGCAAAGATCTGTTCGACAACGAAGCGGGTGTCCAACGTCGACGTGGGACGCCTCAGTACGAGCCCTATAATCAGAACGACCAGGACAACATATGGACACAGGATCACGATCCACAGCAACGTTCGGATTAACGGACTGGGCAGTGGCCGGACGGGATAGAGATCCTGCGAGAGGTTCTTGATCAGTCCTTCCGTGTTCTTGATCATCGTTCCTTCAATAGTCGACGGAGAGCCTTCATCGCCCGATGCGTCGCGACCTTAAGCGCGCCGATGCTTATTCCTGAGGCCTCGGACGCTTCATTTAACGACATTTCCCGTAGTTTCAGCATCTCGATTGCGTCGCGCTGACCCGAAGGGAGTTGATCGATTGCCCGGTGCAGCGCTTGCGGATCGCCGAACGCTTCTCTAATGGTATTCGTACTGGGCGCTTTAAAAGTTACGTCCGGATCCTCAATCGCGACCTCCCGGGCGCCCTGTCGGGAATAGCGCCGCGCACCGTCAACAAACCGATTGCGGGCAATGGCGAGAAGCCAGGGCATGAAAGGTCGCGAGGGGTCATAAGTCGCGCGAACCGAATGCAATGATAGCAGCGTATCCTGGACGAGATCCTCGATATCTTGATCTCGCAGGAAGTTTTTCTGCCGGCGGTAGACTCGGCGCAAAACCAAGGTGACTTCCTTCAGCAACTCCGCGTACGCGCCAGAATCGCCAGTCTGGGCTCGGCCCATCAGGCGGCGGAAACGATCTTCGCTTTCCTGGGATTCAGTCATGATGACGGTATAAGCATCGAAACCACGCGAACAGCATCATAGCCGAACAGTTCACTCCCGAGGGAATCCCGAATTCCCCGCTGTAAATTCCTTCATGCCGCGAATCGAGGAGTCGTTTGGCTGCGCACACGGACAGAAAAAAAGCGTTTAAGAGCTGGTAACCTTTTCGCGCCAACCTGCGAATTCACCGACATGGCACGGGTGGTTAAGACCCGCCCGCGCCTCGATCGGCTTTCCAACTTTAAGGAAATCGAACGTCCTGGACGGCTGACCGGTTCAGGCGGTTGCGCTGGATCTTTCAAAGATTGTCCACGGGCCAACCGAATGCCAGGAGACTCGTTCCAAGAAATAGTGCATCTAAACAGGAGAAAAAGAATGAAAAAAAGACTACTCGCAGTGTTGAGCTTTGCCCTCTTGATAACATTCGCTGCACTTCTAAAAGCCCAAGATCAGCAGACAACGTTGGTCATCACCATGACGAATGATCCTTCGTCCAATAAAGTCATCGTTGTCGATGCCGCATCGCATGCTGTGCTTCAAACTCTTTCCACAAACGGCAAAGGTGGCGTCAGTGGGAACGCTCGGGGCGTGAAAGAGTACGACGGACAGCTGCTTGCCGCGGTCAACTATGGATCCGGGACGGTTGCGTTGTTCAAACGTGCCGGTGACCGCTTGGTGTTTCGGCAGTTGGTTGCGCCCTCAAGCCCGCCGGTCAGCGTCGACTTTGGCAATGATCACATGTACGTTGCCGGGACTCACACCGTGGATTCATTTAGGCTCGTCGGGGACTATGTCGGTTCATTGGACGGCACAGCGCTGCTGGCCCTGGCGGGTGGCGGTCTACCTGCAGACGGAGCCACGGCTCAGATCGGGGTAGTGGACAAGCATAGCCTGCTCGTCACCATTAAAGCCGACCCGATTCCGGGAACCGTGGACGTGATTCAGCTGAGCAATGGTGCAATTTTCGGAACGGCGAATGCGGTTTCGGCGCCCGGCGGCACCCTTACGCCTTTTGGTTTCTCCGTCTATCCGGACGGAACTGCCTTAATCACTCTCGCGCATTCAGGCCACGATGGCCTCTTCAGACAGTCTGCATTCAAGGTCGTGGTCACGAGCGGCGGGCAGGGCGGAAATTGCTGGACGACTCGGGTTGGAAAATATGTCTTCATTGTGAACACGGGCAGCAGGACCATCAGCCGTGCAATCGGCACAGGCAGCAACATCTTCATCGACAATGCCGTGGCAGCGAGCGTTGCAACCGGGGGGTCGCCCACCGACACCGATGCGGCCGGCGGCTACCTGAGTGTGATTGACCACAGCAGCGGTTCGGGAGCTACGTCGCATTTGAGCTTGTTTACTTACAATGCGTTTGGTGAATTGTCGCCAAGCGGTACCCCTCTTGACCTTGGGGTTCCCAACGCGAATGGAATGGCGCTAATGGTCCCAGCACACGACGAGGACTGACCTCCGCCCCGTACCCTCAATAACCGGGAAGCCCGTCCAGCTTCCCGGTTACATCCGACCGGTGGTGGGTACGGCCGCACAACCATACTTTTTTGAATGGCCGGCTCAAACTCGTTGCCGTCGCTCTTTGCACCATCGTGACGAGTCCAGAGAGTTGGCGACAGGACAGTTCAAGGGGTATGCGCACGAGACTCAGGGTAAGGCCGGAATATCAGGTTAACGGCAAGAGCGTATTACGCCTTACAGACTTCAAGACTTCCAATGGGCCGGATGTGCACGTTTACCTCGTTGCCGCGGCGGATGCAAAGGATGATGCAACCGTAAATAAGGCTGGTTTCATCGATCTCGGCTCGATGAAAGGCAATATGGGCGATCAGAACTACGACGTGCCAAACGAGGCAGATCTGGAAAAGTATCAAGCGGTGACCATCTGGTGCGCGGTCCCATCACAGGTCGGTCCGCATTAAGCGCACGGTGTTACGCGGCGCATTGACACAGGTGGTCAACAACGGGCTGGTTCAGGGGCGAACCACAGCGGGGACGCGCGTGGTGAAACTGCGGCATAACATATCAAGAGAGAGGTATTGAGCCTTCCGTTCCCATTCTTCTCTAAGGGAGCGGGAACGGAAGGGTGGTGATCTGGCCGGAGGAACCAATAAGGAGCGCCGGCAAAGAACGCCGGCAGACGTCGCGTTGGTCTTCCGAGAGGCTTTCAGCTCAGAAACCGATCCGGCTAGATAGAGAGACAATGAAGAGAACCCCGCCGGAGTGTAAGAATCCGGCGGGGTTTGTTGTGGACTGGACGGATGGCCGTATTCGGATCCTCGCCTCAGCCCCTCGGGCCTGTCTAACCGGCAGGCAGGTTTCACCGCGGCGCGACCCGCGGCGAACTGGATTCCATCATCAGCGGCAGAGTCGAGTTATGCGGCAGCGCATAACCCTGAGACAAGCGCACGACTTTGCCTTGCTCGGAGAGTTGGCGTAGAGTTTGGACGAGACGCTGATTGCGAACTTGAAGACTGGATCGGATGCTTTCGGCGGTGCGTGGCTCGGAAGATTGGCCGAGCAAAGCGAGGATCTGCTCCAGAAGAGGATCAGGGGCGGACTCCACAGCATGGACCGTGGATACCAGTTTCAAGTACGGCCCCGATTCGGGGTTCGCCAGTTCCAGCGCGAAAGGCTCAGTGCCAGAAGCGGAACGGTGTTCGGTGGAAAGCATCAGTTGCCCGTGGTGTCGCCGTAAGTAGAGGAACGAATCG
>Ga0207099_1113_pt2 | contig 15134 bp, 12 predicted proteins | sample Alteio_BWMinHeat_85_FD_153521 | JGI IMG/M metagenome (GOLD analysis project Ga0207099, IMG submission 153521) | Enriched cells from forest soil in Barre Woods Harvard Forest LTER site, Petersham, Massachusetts, United States -... | ecosystem: Environmental > Terrestrial > Soil > Temperate forest >... | reverse complement strand
CGTAATCGATGAGGGAGCCTGGGGACGAAGCGACCAGCCGACGCCGTCGTACGGCCACGTCGCTGGACCGGGCGTAGATATTACGCACCATGTCATTCTGTATCTGGATGACATCACGGTCAGCTTCGACGGCTTCAAGGCGCTTAATAAGCTGACGCTCGCGATCGACAGCGGGGAGCTACGCTGCATCATCGGGCCCAACGGCGCTGGCAAGACCACGATGATGGACGTGATCACCGGAAAGACGCGGCCTGATGCCGGCACTGCGTTTCTTGGCCAGACGATCGATCTCACCGATCTGACCGAGGCCGAAATCGCGCAGGCCGGTATTGGCCGGAAATTCCAAAAGCCGACGGTATTCGAGCACCACACCGTATTCGAGAACCTGGAACTGGCGATGAAAACCGACAAGCGCGTGCGCAAGAGTCTGTTTGCGCAGCTCGATGCTCTGCAGAGCGAAAAGATAGCTGCGACCCTGGATCTGATCCAGCTGACGGGATCGGCCGGCCGGCCGGCCGGACTGTTGTCGCACGGACAGAAGCAATGGCTCGAAATCGGGATGCTACTGATGCAGGAGCCGCAACTGCTGCTGCTCGACGAGCCGGTTGCCGGCATGACGGACGAGGAAACGCTGCGCACCGTCGAGTTGCTCAAGACGCTGAAGGGGAAGCACTCGATCGTCGTGGTCGAGCATGACATGGAATTCGTCACCCAGATTGCGGAGACGGTTACGGTGCTGCACGAAGGCAGCGTGCTCGCCGAAGGCACGATGGACTTCGTGCAGAACGATCCGCGTGTCATCGAAGTTTATCTGGGACGCTGATTCATGCTGACGATCTCGGGCCTGAACCAGTATTACGGCGGCAGCCACATCCTCAGGAACGTCACGTTTGAGGTGCCGATGGGTGCCTGCACCACGATACTGGGCAAGAACGGCGTAGGCAAGACGACGCTCTTGAAGTGTCTGGTTGGTCTGCTGCCGTTGCGCAGCGGCACACTCACGTTCAACGGCCGCGACCTCGCAGCAATGCCGCCCTACGAGCGGGCCCGCCTGGGGATAGGCTACGTGCCGCAGGGCCGGGAAATTTTTCCGCGTCTCACGGTCGAGGAAAACCTGTTGATGGGCCTCGCTCCGAAATCCCGGAAGGCACGGATACCGTCGCGTATCTTCGATATGTTCCCGGTGCTGAAGGAAATGCTGCGCCGTCGCGGCGGCGATCTGTCCGGAGGACAGCAGCAGCAACTGGCCATCGGCCGCGCACTGGCGGCTGACCCCAAGCTGTTGATACTCGATGAGCCGACCGAAGGCATACAGCCGTCTATCATCAAGGATATCGGCAAGGTGATATCGTCGCTGACCTCGGGCGGCGAGATCGCCGTCCTGCTGGTCGAACAGTATTACGACTTTGCAAAATCGCTGGCCGACCATTATCTGGTGATGTCCAGGGGCGAGATCGTCAAGCAGGGGCTGGGCGCCAATATGGATGCCGACAACGTGCTCGGCAGTCTGGCGCTTTAAGCCTCCATTCTATGGACCCTAATCTGATCGATGCAGCAGACATACGGCAGGCTGCGGCCGCGGTCGATCTCGTATTGCAACCCAGCCAAGTGACCGGGGTCACGGTCTATTTCCGAATGATCGCGGCGCAGGCGGCGTTGGTCAATGCGTTTCCCCTGGACCCCGAGTGTGAATCTGCGGTGGTATTCAAGCCATGCTCGGCGCCAACGCAGGTATAACCGAAATCGCCGGTGCGGTGCGCAGCGGCGCGGTCAGCGCCACCGAAATCGCGCGTGCAGCGCTGGCCCGAATAGCAACCAGGGAGCCAGCGCTCAATGCCTTTACAGCCGTGACCGCGGAGCGCGCGCTGGCGGAAGCCGCCGCGGTCGACGCACGGCGCATCGCCGGCGGCGATCCCGGGATGCTCGCGGGCGTGCCCTACGCGGTAAAGAATCTCTTCGACATCACCGGGGTGACGACCCTGGCCGGAGCCAGGATCAATCGCGAGCTTCCGCCCGCGGCGCAGGACGCAATGTTGATCAAGCGCCTTAAGGCCGCCGGTGCCGTGCTGGTGGGCGCGCTGAACATGGACGAATACGCCTACGGATTTACCACCGAAAATTCGCACTTCGGCGCCACGCACAATCCGCACGATACTTTGCGTGTCGCCGGCGGGTCTTCCGGCGGATCCGCCGCTGCAGTGGCAGGAGGCGAGGTGCCCTTGACACTGGCATCGGACACCAATGGATCAATCCGGGTGCCATGCTCGCTGTGTGGAGTCTTCGGCCTCAAGCCGACCTTCGGGCGGCTTCCGCGCAGCGGCACGTTTCCGTTTGTCGCGAGTCTGGATCATCTGGGCCCAATTGCGCGTTCGTCCTCGGATCTCGCGCTGTGCTATGACGCGTTGCAAGGCTACGACCGCGCGGATCCGGTCTGCATCGAGCGCCCTCGCGAGCCCTGCCACCCGGCGCTCAATCACGGCACCGATGGCCTGCGCATTGCAGTTGCGGGCGAATATTTCGAATCCGATGCAATGCCCGATGCGCTGGAAGCGGTTGCGATCGCGGCCCGTGCGCTCGGCGTTACCAGCAAGGTCGTGATCCCGGAGGCTGCCCGGGGCCGCGCCGCGGCATTCGTCATCACCGCTGCCGAAGGCGCCAATCTGCACCTGACGAATCTGAAGTGCCGTGCCGAAGACTTCGAACCGCTGTCGCGCGATCGCCTGCTCGCAGGTGCCTTGATACCGGCCTCGTGGTATCTTCAGGCGCAGCGATTTCGCCGCTGGTTTGCCGAACAGCTTGCTCAGTTGTTTGAAACTGTCGACGTAATTCTGGCGCCGGCTACGCCGGTCAGCGCTCCGCTCGTCGGCCAGGAAACCATGACGATAGGCGGCAAGACGATGATGACGCGCCCACACCTGGGCCTGTTCACGCAGCCGATCTCGTTTGCAGGTCTGCCGGTCGCCGCAGTGCCGATTCCACAGCCGGGCCGCATGCCAATCGGAATTCAGGTCATAGCCGCGCCCTGGCGGGAAGACCGCTGTTTGCAGGTAGCCGCGGCACTGGAGGCCGCCGGCGTCGCACGGGCGTCGGTCAAGTTCTGATGAACATCGCGCCTCTTGAAATCAATCTGCCCTGGGTGCATGCGGAAGTGCAGGCTGCGTTCGAATGCTATGAGCGTGCATTGGTTGACAACGACATCACAACGCTCGACGAGTTGTTCTGGAACGCGCCTCAGGTGCTGCGTTACGGAACCGCGGAGAATCTGTACGGCTATGAAGCGGTTGCCCGGTTTCGCGCCAGCCGTTCGCCCATAGGATTGTCGCGCCGCGTGCTCAAACTGGTCATCACTACGTTCGGCATCAACTTTGCAACGGCCAACTGCGAATTCAAACGCGGCGGCGCGCTTGGACGGCAGAGTCAGACCTGGATACGCACGGTGGATGGCTGGCGGATCGCTTCCGCCCATATCAGCCTGCTGCCGCCTGCGCAGTAGCCGTATGTCAGTGCGACCCGCATGACGCTCGCGTATAGCTTGGCCCTGGATGCGCTACGGCCCCGGCTACAATCCGGCGAGCTGACACCGACCCGGCTCGCGCAGGACGTGCTTAAAGCCGCCGGTGCCGGTGAGCGCTATCAAGTCTGGATCCATCGCTTGCCGGAACGGGACGTGCTTGAGCAGGCACGCCGACTCGAATCTGACGAAAGCACGCGCGCGTTGCCGCTGTACGGGATACCGTACGCGATCAAGGACAATATCGACGCCTCCGGTTATCCCACTACGGCCGGGTGTTCCGCGTACAGTTACGTGGCCCGCGATTCAGCCGAAGTGGTCCGCCGCCTGGCAAATGCGGGCGCCATCCTGATCGGCAAGACCAATCTTGATCAGTTTGCGGCCGGGCTGACGGGTACCCGGTCGCCGTACGGCATCTGTGCCAATGCCTTCGACCGTCGCTATATATCCGGCGGTTCCAGTTCCGGGTCGGCGGTCGCAGTTGCGCTCAATCTGGTGAGCTTCGCGTTAGGCACCGATACTGCGGGTTCGGGACGCGTTCCCGCCGGCTTCAACAACATCGTCGGGCTCAAGCCCACCCGTGGGACGATCAGCACAGCAGGCGTAGTGCCGGCCTGCCGGTCGCTGGATTGTGTTTCGATCTTCGCGCTCACGGCCGGAGATGCCTGGGACATCTTTCAGGTCGTGCGTGGATATCACGAAGCCGACCCGTGGTCGCGGAAAATCGTCGCGCCCGTTCCGGTCGCGGCCGCGAATTTTCGCTGCGGTGTGCCGGCCACCTCGCAGCTTGATTTCTGTGGTGATGCCTCGGCTGCAGCGATGTTCAGACGCGGCATCGAACTCATCGAGCGCGCCGGAGGCCAAATCGTCGAAATTGATTACACACCTTTTCGCGAAGCTGCCGCCCTGCTGTATCAGGGGCCGTGGGTCGCCGAACGGCTCGCTGCGATCAAGGCATTCTTTGCCGCGCATGAGGACGACATGCATCCGGTTACACGGGCCATTATCGGGCGCGGCGCTGATTTTTCCGCAGTGGACGTGTTCGAGGCCGTCTATCGTCTGCAGAAATACAGGCGACAAGCTCAGGCCGAGCTGGACCGAATCGACGTGCTCGCCCTACCGACGGCGCCGACGATCTATACGATAGAGCAGATTCTGGCTCAGCCAGTCAAGCTCAATTCAAAGCTGGGGTTCTACACCGACTTCGTGAATCTGCTGGACCTGGCGGCGGTGGCGGTGCCGTGCGGCATGCGGCCCGACGGACTGCCCTCCGGCATCACGCTAATCGCGCCGCCGTTCAGCGAAGCAGCATTGTGCGAATTGGGAGACCGGCTGCACGAACTGAGCGGCGTTAGCCTGGGCGCCACGGGATTTAGCCGGCCCGCCGGCGCGCGCATGCCGCAAAAGCTCGCGGGGGCGCAGCACGTAACGCTTGCAGTCGTCGGAGCCCACCTGTCAGGCATGCCGCTCAACGGCCAGTTGACCGAGCGCGGGGCGCAGCTCATCGGCGCTGCGCGCACCGCGCCGTTTTATCGGCTGTACCTGATACCCGATACGGTACCGGCAAAACCCGGACTGGTGCGGCGCGCAGCAGGCGGCTGCGCGATAGAGGTTGAGCTGTGGCGCATGCCAGTTGGTGAGTTCGGTGCGTTTTGTGCGAAGGTGCCCCCGCCGCTCGCGATCGGTACCGTCACCCTCGAAGATGGAAACGCCGTGCAAGGCTTCCTGTGCGAAAGTCATGCCATCGAGCAGGCGATAGACATCTCGGTATTCGGCGGGTGGCGGAACTACTGCACAGCCGAGCAGTGAAGCTTACTGGCGCACAATCGGCGAACCTCCTCCGCATACTTTGCATCCTGGACATTTGAAAGTACCTCCCCCCACGCGACTTACACTCGAGAAGCTGACATGCACGCGGTACACGAGCGGGTCGAAAGCCGTGTGATGAGCGGGGTACCTCTCGCGCTTTCGAGCCGACCGCACCAATATCAGGCCTCACGCCCGAAATCGATGCATTTCTCTGGCCGATCGAAAAGCATCGCCCTATACATCAAAACTTGTCCGGCTAGCCGATCTAACGTGACTTCCTCAATTAAATGAATGCTGAAGCCATCCAGAAAATATCTTTCAGAGTCGGATGTCAACATTGGCACATGCCGTGCTTGTGTCCCCATTAGTTATCCTAGTGCTGGAGCAGTGTACAAACCGCAAGCACGCTTCAAATGCGGGCTCCTGCGCGTCCGCGGTGAATTTGAATTCAAACGTAATGAGGGGCATTAACTATGACACCCATCGCTGACGATCAAGACTCCACAGGTTTAGACGAGGCATCCGGTTCGCATATGAACGGACCGACAAATCCTCGGCGGCGCCGTCTCATCACAGCGGCTGCAGGTTTGGTATCGGCAGGCGCACTCGGTTTGCCCACGATTGCGCGCGCGCAAAGCGGCCCCAAGATCAGAATAGGCTTCTGGCCGGTTGCATCCGCTCTACCTTTTTTTGTCGCCGTCGAGAAAGGGTATTTCACGGAAGCCGGACTGGATGTCGAGGTATTGAAATTCGCGAGTGCCCAACAGGTGATGGAAGCGATGCTCTCTGGGCGCGCAGAAGGGAGCTCAAACGGCACGGCCTCGGCAGTGCTAGCGATTGGTGAAATTGCGCAACCCGGCCTATTTAAGATCTTCTGCACCAATCCGACCAATGCCAAGTACGTGCTCGACGAGTTCATCGTTGCGAAGGAGAGTCCGATCAAAACGCTCGCAGACCTGAAGGGCAAAAAGGTCGTCGCCGGCCCGGGGATACAGAACGTGACGCTCGCCAAAGTGATGCTAGAGCGCGCTGGTGCGGGAACGATGAACGTCACCGAGCTGGTGATCGGCCAACACGTAGCAGCGGTTGCAGCCGGTCAAGTGGATGCAGCCTATACGCTCGAACCGACCGGTACCGTGGGTCGCCTTAGCGGCACGACTCGCACGCTCGAAGTCGGCGTGGTCGCGAAATACATCCTCGGAGATCCAATGGCACCTTGGCATGGTGGAGCTGCGTCGCTCACTTCTGCGTTCATCCAGAAATATCCGGTGGAAACAAAGAAATTCATCGCTGCCTATGCTAGGGGCGTGGAGCTGGTTCGCAACAAGCCCAACGAGGCCCGGCCTTTCCTCAAGGGTTATACCGCAATCGAAGGGCCGTTGACTGGCGAGGTCCCCATGTCGGCTTACATGTTCAGCAACGAATTCAAGCCTAGCGATGTTGCTTATTTCCAGAAGTTTTACGATTTGTTCTATGAAAGGGGAATCTTTGAAAAGAGGGTCATGGTAGAGCCGTTGCTTTATCGGGCCTGAAGACATGGCCGTTAACGTACAAGCTCAGGATGTGCCGCAATGGAGCGCCGCCAATTCGTCGACAACACCTGTGCCCGCGAAGGCTTTTTCATGGAGCCGGTTGTTACCGCTGGTAGGGCCGATACTATTGTTCATCATCTGGGACATTGTGGTACGTGCCGGCTGGGTCAAAATGGTTCTCCTGCCGCCCCCCTCTGCGACAATCGTCACACTCATTTCTGGACTTTCGGGCGGGGCGCTGCTCACGGACTTCGCAGTCACGGTATGGCGAACGACTCAGGCGTTCCTGATCGCCGCGGTGATCGGAGTACCGCTGGGCGTGCTGCTGGGAAGTAATGAGCGCGCGTACCGGAGCGTAGAGTTCCTGATTGATTTCTTTCGCTCGACGCCGTCGTCGGCGCTGATTCCTCTATTCCTGTTGATCTTCGGTGTGTCCGACATCAATAAGATCGCGATAGCCGCGTTCGGCGCATTGCTCATCGTGCTGTTCAATAGCGCGTACGGTGTAATCAATGCGCGAAAACAGCGCGTCATGGCGGCGAAGGTAATGGGAGCGTCGCGCTGGCAAATCTTCAAGGACGTGCTGATCTGGGAAAGTCTACAGCCCACCTTCGTTGGTTTGCGGTCGGCCGTGTCGATGGCTCTCGTGATCGTCATCGTCGCCGAAATGTTCATCGGATCAGAAAATGGTCTCGGACACCATATCATCGACGCGCAACAGGTGCTCAACGTGAAAAGCATGTACGCGGCGATTATCGCGGCCGGAGCGCTGGGATATGCGCTCAATATAGTTTTCCTCGTAGTGGAACGGCGCATCGTTCACTGGAGCGGCCGATAACCATGAGCGTGATCAACGGCGCCGTCTTTGCCGAGACACCCAAGCGCAAGCCAATGCCCGGACCGGTGGGTACTCACATCACCATCCGCGCACTCACCAAATATTTCGCGGGCTGGCCGCTGTACGAAAACTTCGACCTTGATCTCCCCAAGGGCAAAATCGTTTCGGTGTTTGGGCCCAATGGCTGCGGGAAATCGACACTGATCAACATGATCGCGGGATTGATCCCTATCGACACTGGTGAAATCTTATTCGATGGCAAATCGCTCGCGGATACCAAGATAGGCTACGTCTTCCAGAATTACCGCGATGCGCTGTTCCCGTGGATGCGCACCATCGATAATATCGCCTACCCTCTGGTGCTGGCAGGACAGTCCAAAAGCGAGGTGGACCGACGTATGAGCGAGCTAGTCGAGTCCTTCGATGTGAAGTTCGATCTCAATCGCTATCCGTATGAGCTTTCCGGGGGGCAGCAACAGACGGCGTCCATTATGCGCGCGCTGGCATCCAAGCCAGAAGTCATATTCCTGGACGAGCCGTTTTCGGCTCTCGACTATGAAATGACCCTGTTCATTCGCGAAAAGCTGCAAGAGGTGTTTATGCAAACGGGCACTACAATGCTATTGGTGTCGCACGACCTTGAGGAAGCAGTGTACCTCGCAGACGAGTTACTGTTACTTACCAAGCGGCCGACAAAAATCGCCGAGATTGTGCGATATAACGACGCTCGGCCCCGCACTGTGGACACACTCTCTGAGCCCACATTTATCGCGACCAAGAAGCGGAGCCTCGAAATATTTCAGCGCGAAGTACGGCGCTAGCGGTGTTCGGATGCGCGCAGTAGCTCAAGCGTGCGTGATAAGCCCATTGTTCATGCTATGTGTGAGTTCCTGGATAATATAGCGCGATGGTCACTTTACCCACCGTTTTCGAATTTATCTAGTATCGACTCGGTTTGAAATTGCGGGTCAAATTTATGAATCAGCCCCTGCAGCAGCCTCAGGGATTGCCATTACACCTTGATTAAGTCAAAGAGGATGTTCATGAACACGCGTATATCAAGAATCGCAGCAGCACTGACCGGTGCCTTGCTCTGCTGCGCTGTATCGCTTGCGTTTGCCGCAGCGGGCATGATCACCAACATGACCGGTACGGTTCAGGTCAACGGCGCTGCCGTGCAAATGGGCGCGTCTGTCGATAGCGGCGCTCAGGTATCAACCGGGAAGGGCAGCGCCGCCATTGTTAAATTTATGGACGGAACTACGGTAACGCTGGACGAGAACAGTATATTGAGGATCGACAAATACCAATATGATTCCAAGGCACCAGCCAGAGGTCAGTCGGAAATGACCCTGGTCAGCGGCTTGATGAAAGTTGTCGATGGGGAAATCGCCAAGGCCAAGCCCGAGAATGTCATATTTAACACACCGGACGGCAAAATACTGGTAAAAGGCACGGCGTTCACAGTGTATTCGGCGCAAGTCGGGCAAGCCGTCGACCACGCAGTGGCAGTCACTGAAGGCAACGTGACCATTACGGTCGGTTCGCAGCAATATGTTGTAACGGCCGGCCATGCACTGTTGGTTGGCGTTGACGGTAGTGTATCGATTGTTTCCACTACCGGATTGGGAGCCACAATGGCGAGCCAGCTTGGCGGTTCCCCGTCATACGTACAGCTTTCAAACGTTACTACCTCGGCTGCCGCAGGCACCAGCACCACCTTAGGCTTGAGCGCTACAACTTTAGGTATATTGGGGATAACTGCTGCAGTTATCGGTATTGCAGCTTCAAGCTCGAGCAACGGTGCCACTTCGACGGGAACGGGAACCCAGTAAGCCTGCTTTACGCTGCCGCAATCAAAGCGGCATCATAACGATAGCGCGCCACAAACGCGCTATTGTTTTTTCTAATTACACGTAAACGCGCCATGGTATGACCCGCTGCATTGCGGGCCTCAAACTTGAAAAATCCGAACGCGCCTAGCTTGGCCGAAATCCGTTAACGGGATAAACGGGACTAAAGGCCGAACAAAGCAGACAAATTAGAACGGATCGGGCGTATTGTCATCTCCCTGGCTTGCATGCTCATCGACATGACCCAGTGAGGTCAGCGGGACCTCAAGCGCCCAGAGCCTTCCGGCTGGAGTCCTAGCGTAAGATTAGAACGTGGGGAAATCGTGGGGAATTTGCGGGTTTCCACACGTTTCGGCGAGTGAGGGCGGGCCGATAAACAACAAGTTAGCTATAAGCGATTCCGCTTTTAATCCGTTGGTCGCGAGTTCGAATCTCGCACCGCCTACCAATCACATCAGTTGCTTAGCGCCGGCGCGGCAACTTCCGGGCTTTCCACTGTGGCCATTTTTGTGCCCATCTTCGTGCTTATGGGCACGATTCGGGCCGCAGCCTGCGCCAGATGCTCAGGCGCAAGATGCGCATAGCGGCGCACCATCTCAACGGATTCCCAACCGCCAAACAGCTGAAGCTCGTAGATCGGCGTGACGGTCCCAGCCCCCATATCGAATCCGCAGACAAAATCGACACACAACAGCACGCCAGCCAGTGCGGCGAACTCTCCAAGGAGCATAAGGATTGGGTCGTTTGGGCGCGAGCGAAGGCCGACTGGATCGATCCACTCATTGTTGTCAGCGATCCGATCCTGGATGCACCCGTGCCAAAACATCCGAACTACTGGTAGGCCGTAGAAATGGACGGCAACGAAGACTTGTTATTATGTCCCTCCGCTTGCCCGTCAAATTGCGGCGAACGATGCCCGACCCTAACTGGTCAGGCGCTCTGGGTGTATGCTAGCAGCTGATATTTCGTCCAGCGGCGTTTCACCGGAATTTAGTACTGGTAGAAAGCCGTAAACAGGCAACTAAAAGCGTGTTGGAACGGAGATATTGGGCTAGAGAAAGGACCGTGGCAGGCTTTTGAGGAGGAGCAGTGGCCAGAAGTACTCCGCAGCGAATAAGTATAGACCTCTACCGCATGATCTTCGAAAATGCGGCGGTCGGCATCATGCGCACCGACCTCAATGGATACGTGCTGGAGGTCAATCGGAAAATCTGCGACATGCTCGGCTATGCCCAGGACGAACTCATCGGCAAACGGTTCATGGATTTGGTCCACCCCGCTGATCGCGCGCACGGCGCCATGCGCGAGGAGCTGTTACGCCGCGCGCCGGTTTCGATAACGAACGAAAGGCGTTTTTTGCGCAAGGACGGTATCATCCTGTGGGGCCGGCGTAACATGTCCTTGGTTTTCGATGCGGACGGCAAGCCCGATTACGTGCTGGGCATAGTCGAGGATATTACCGAAGCCAAACGCGGTCAACAGCGCCAGGCGATCCAGCATGCGGTCACGCTGCTGCTGGCGGATGCGCAAAGCATTGCCGACGTGATGCCGCGCATCATCCAGGTGGTTTGCGAAAGACTGGGTTACGCCTATGGCGCGCGCCGGGAGCTCGACGCCAGGGCAAACCACATCCTCTGCTGCGAGAGCTGGTGCATCGCCGACCCGGCGGTGGAAGCGTTTTCCGAACGCGCCAAGGCGTACCTCAATATCCCGGAGAATCCGGGCAAACTGACACGCAAGATGTGGGAGACCGGCACCCCGGTGTGGATAGAGGACTTCGCCCCGCTTAACCCGTTTGGGCACCTCAAGGCTGCGCTTCACGCTGGGCTGCAGTCGGCCTTCGCCGTCCCCATCATGGTCGGCGGCGCTTTTTATGGCGGGATGGAATTTTTCGCGCACGATAAGTGTCCGCGCGACGAATGGGTGCTGGAGGTCGCGCAGACGCTGGGTACGCAGATTGGCCAGTTCATCGGCCGCAAACAAGCCGAAGCGACGCTGTATGAAAGCGAGGCACGGTTTCGCGCCCTGACGGAGCTTTCCTCGGACGGCTACTGGGAGCAGGATGAGAACCTGCGGGTGATAGCCGTCTCGAACGGTCTCATCCGGGACACCGGCGTAGGCTCCGATTATTTCCTGGGCAAGAGACGGTGGGAGGTTCCCAGCGTCGGCGTGACGGAAGCCCAGTGGGCGGCGCATAAGGCGACGCTGGAGGCGCATCTGCCTTTTCGTGATTTCGAGTTTGGACGCATCCGCGAAGATGGAAGCATACGCTACATCAACTCCAGCGGAGAACCGAGATTCGACGACACCGGAAAATTCACCGGCTATCGCGGCGTCAGCAGGAACATCACTAAGCGCAAGCTCACCGAAGAAGCGTTGCGCAAGGCGCTCGACGAACTCGCGCATCAGGCCAGTTACGATACCCTTACCGGATTGCCCAACCGCAACCTCCTGATGGACCGGCTGAGGCAGATGATGAGCGCCCACCGGGATGTTCGTTCGTTCGCCCTCGGGTTTCTCGACCTCGACAATTTCAAAAACGTCAACGACAGCCTCGGACATAGCGCGGGCGACCTGGTTTTGTGGCAGGTGGCCGACAGGTTGCAATTGACCCTGCGCAAAGGCGATACCGTCGCACGGGTCGGCGGGGACGAGTTCGTGCTGGTGTTCACTGACCAAGAGCACAAAGACATCATCTTTCGCGCGATGCAGAGGATCCTCAGGACCCTGGGCGAGCCTCTGAATGTAGAAAACCGTGAACTCAACATCACTTGCAGCGCGGGTATCAGCATCTACCCGCAGGACGGGCAGGACGTAGAGACGCTCCTCAAGAACGCCGACACGGCGATGTACCGCGCCAAGGACCACGGACGCAATAATTTCCAGTTCTTCACGCCCGAGATGAACCGGCTGGTGAGCGAGCGGCTCGCGCTCGAACACAGCCTGCACCGCGCGCTCGACCGCGACGAGCTGATGCTGCTCTACCAGCCCAAGGTGGACATCAGGAGCGGGGTCATCGTCGGTGCGGAAGCACTGCTGCGATGGCAGCATCCGGATCGCGGGCTGATATTACCGGCGCGGTTTATTCCGATCGCAGAGGAAACTGGTCTGATCATGGGGATCGGGGAATGGGTGCTGCGGACCGCATGCGAGCAAAACCGGCTCTGGCAGAAGGCCGGGTTACCGGCGATCGTCATGTCGGTCAACGTCTCGGCGCGCCAGTTCAAACAGGGTAATTTTGCGCAGACGGTGGAGCGCATCCTGTCCGATACGCAGCTCGCGCCCGGGCAACTCGAACTGGAACTGACCGAAAGCGTGGTCATGCACGATCCCGAAGCCGCGATTGCGACATTGCGGGCATTGAATGCGATTGGCACGCGGCTATCCGTCGATGATTTCGGGACTGGTTATTCCAGCCTCAGTTACCTGCACCGGCTGCCCGTCGACATCCTCAAGATTGACCAGTCGTTCGTGCACAACATCGGCCTCACCGGCAAACCGGATGACGGCACGCTCGCCAAGACCATCATCGCGCTGGGGCACAACCTGCATCTCACGGTAATCGCCGAAGGCGTGGAAACCAGCGCGCAGCTTAAATTTCTGAAGGCGCACCTGTGCGACGAAGTGCAAGGTTTTTATTTCAGCAGGCCGGTGCCAGCGGAAGAATTCGCCCGGTTGCTGCAGCTGAAGTCGTGCGCGCCGGAGTGAAGCTATATCCGTGCACGGTAGAGTAGGACAGAAACAAGGCAAGGTGTTACCTACTTAACCGGTGTAACAAAGAATAGGGCAATCGCCACGATCCCCAAAACTACGGATACCGAAAGCGGACCAAACAATGAAGCGACCAAAGCGATCACCGCAATCCACAAAAACCATTCGCGCTTAATTGCCGATTTTTGCAACATCCGTAAGAGTCTAGACGTGCTTGATGCTACGCGGTCTTTCGCCGCTTCTAACTCGGTCAAACATTAAACATTGCTCAGAGTGCGGTGGCTTGGTCGCGGGTTCAGCACTGCGGCCACTGTCCCACGCTTCGAACCGGAGAGGTCACCGATATGCCTGCCCAGGGTGCTACGCGCGGGTTATGGCAATGAGAAAGGTCGCTCAGAAGAGACAAGTAAGATAGCTGTAAACAGCGAATGCCTATCCCTTTCCGACCCGCAGAAATATTGAGATAAGCTGCTTGGCGCCCTATGTCGCTCGACCGCTAATCGGCCAATCCGGTCATAGGACTCGCACAGCACGAGTGGCAGGTATCTGGTCGTCAATAGACCGCGGCACCCATAAGGAATTGAACGTCAGCTTCCAGCGCTGTGAAATGTGAACTTCCGACCCTGACCGGCCATTGGGCTCACTGCTTTTTTGAATTATTCGAGCCCGGGTCGGCGAGCCATTTGGCGCAAGTAACCCGCTCAATATCGACTTATTGAATAAAGGTTGATCAAGCACTTACTGCCGCACAGTGACGCAGAATATTTAGCACGTTTCTAAACGGAATAGGAAGAGGATCAACTGATTACGCGAATTTCTGGGATGGACTTTTAATCCGTTGGTCGCGAGTTCGAATCTCGCACCGCCTACCAAATCTCATAGAGGGAGCGCTGCAACGGCACTCCATCCCCAAACCACAGATAACGTCCACATACTTTGGATCGAGTTCCATCAACCGCGCGCGGCGGCCTGACTTCTCGCACGCGATGAGCGTGGTGCCGGCGCCACCGAAGGAGTCGAGCACGATGTCACGCGTCCTGCTGCTGTTACCTCGATCACCTCACCTGCAAGACGAGGCGTGCACGAAGCGACGCTGACCGCTGGTACATCCCCGAGTGCTAAGGCCTAGTACGCAAGATCACGGGAACGCCCGTCAAGATGGCTCCAGCCCCCGGTTCGTGATAGGCAATACATTTGTCTTGCCTTCGGGTGCATCCGGGTCATAAGCGCGATGCACCAATCTATTCTTGCCGGCCGCCTTCGCGCGAAACATGAGGGTGTCAGCAAATGCAACAACATCGTCAGCATTCTTCGGCACCTTCTCGAAAATTCCCAAGCCGATGCTAAAGGTTGTCGGCCATTTATTGCGCGTCATCGTCTGATCGAGCGCTTGGTGAATTCTATGAACAATACGCAGCGCGGTTGATTCGTTCGAATTCGGAAAAACCACGGCAAACTCATCACCACCAAGCCGGGCGACAGTATCGCCCAATCGCACTCTTGATTTCAGCGTTCGCCCAATATACTGGAGCACCCGGTCCCCTTCAGCATGACCCGCTTTGTCATTGACATCCTTGAAGTGGTCGCAATCGAGGTAAGCAACGGCAAATGGCTTATTATCGCGAAAATGCCTTTCAATTTCTCGCGCTACCTGCTCGAAGAACGCCATTCGGTTGGTCAACTTCGTGAGAAAGTCTATACGCGCAATGGACTGTTCCCGATCGAACATGGTCCTGACTATCGAAACGAGCAGAGCTACAAGCAGGTACGCGAAGATTCGATTGGCATTACTCACGTAGAAATAGACTGGCGCGGAAAATGAATTCCCGACCGTTATCCCCATCTGGAATTGGCAGAATTCGGACAGTATTGCGACGAGA
>Ga0207099_1127_pt2 | contig 15141 bp, 9 predicted proteins | sample Alteio_BWMinHeat_85_FD_153521 | JGI IMG/M metagenome (GOLD analysis project Ga0207099, IMG submission 153521) | Enriched cells from forest soil in Barre Woods Harvard Forest LTER site, Petersham, Massachusetts, United States -... | ecosystem: Environmental > Terrestrial > Soil > Temperate forest >... | reverse complement strand
ATAGCATGTTCCGCTAAATCATTAAAGCTGTACATTTAAGTGTCTACAAATGGTTTTGCTTTAAAGCACTTAACTCAATGATTTATATGAAAAAATTATAAAAAACACTTGTTTTATCGATTTGCGTTAAAGCACTTTAAGCCCAAACCGGTTTAATCAACCCAGCTTCTTTTGTTGCGGAAATAACCAAAGAGATCGTCGCCATTTTTTATCAAGATAAGTGAGCTGAATAGCTTGTGGCTTCCCATTCTCATCGTGCGCTATTGCCATCAATGCTGATGAAAAAGGTATTTTATCTTTATTGCCCCCGCCTGTTTGTACATGTTCCAAAAATCGCAACGTCGTATTTTTTGTATCTTTAATTGCCCTGCTCTGTAAATATTTTTCAGCAATTGTGCCGGCAAGAGGCTTAGACTGTGAAATTAACTTATTAATATATTCTTTCTTTTTTTCAGAGCCAACAATAGTTTTGGTTAGTTGTAGTTTTTCTTGAACAGGCACTGATTGCTTTGTGAGTTTTGCACCACCTAGTAAATTTGATGCGTGCTCAAGCGCATCTTTAAATGGCAAGCGAAGCTCGCTCATAAGTAAACTAATCATGCCGCCTTTTTCGCCAGTCTCAAAATTATGAAAATAACCGGCCTTCTCACCATCAACCACAACAGACAAACTCCCCTTAGAGCCATATCGCCAGTTAATGTCATTTGAAAGAGAATGATTTGGCTCACCCAAAATATGTCGTGCTATTGCCTTTGCTTGAATCGCTAAATTTTTTTCAACTAATTTCGAATCTAAAGAAATTACCTTATTGACAGTTATGATTTCTGGTTGTGTTTTTTTATGCGACATTGATTGCCGCTTTTCAAGCAATCCCATTGATTCCAGCGCACTTGCCTTTTCGCCTTCATTCCAGATAATTTGTCGTTTAATTTTTTCCTTATCGTCTGTAAAGATAATCGCCTTTTCCTGTGCACGCGTAAGTGCTACATAAAGCTGGCGCATAGTATTAGATAATTTATTGTAGCTGTTTGATAAAATAAAAACGGATTTTGAAGTCGCTGCCTGTAAGCCATGGGTTGTTGAGCAATAACTATAATCAACGTGTTGATCGTTGTTTTCATTAGAATAAATTGTATGTTTTTCATCTTGTGCAGTTTTTGCAGTAATTGTCTTATTTTTAATATCAATCGACTCGACAATTAATGATAAATTTGCACGTATATTACGATCACGATCTGTTTTAGTAAATTTGATCCGTTCACCAGGATTAATTTCAATATTTCTTACATCATATAATTCAATAAAATCGTTTTTCGGAAGATGTGGCAATGATAAAATTGAAATCACACCTTTTTTATCGCTTAATGTAATAAAGTTATTTTTAACATCAGACTTAACAACATTTTTATATTCATTTTGATATTTTACTATCATGCCACTTTTATAGTGTTCTGAAACGCGAAGCTCTGCATCCGTTAAACGAGAATCATCTAGTATCTGCATTGAAATACCATTTTGAGACAATTCACCTTGTTTTTTTAAACAAGCCCTAATCTCATTATTTATTTCAATTCTGTCATTATTTGTTGCTGCGGCAACCAATGTTTGAATACGATCACCTTCAGGTAAGATCGCATATGTTTTCGCCAACACCTGGGTTGACGACAATTGATCACCATCATTTTTACTTTTTATAGTTTTTTCAGGATTAATTTCAATAACAAGTCCATTTTTTTCTAATAAATCAAATGCACTTGCAAAGTTTTTTGATCCACCTTCCATTAATAAATTAGCAATTTTTTTTAATTCAAGATCAATTTGACGTTTGTTTTCAAGCATAACAGCCGTTGCTATGTCAGCTTCCTTTGATATATAGGCAAGCTCACTTGGTTTTCCTGCTTCCACTGCAGATAACTGGGCAATATCACCTAAATAAGCACATCTCGCATTATTTTTTTCGATTACAGCTTGTAATTGATGGAAATCACTGTTAGAAATCATCGATGATTCATCTACAATGATTAATTTGTTTTTTAAATCAATATTACTGTTTGATTGATCACCTTTAGTGTCAATCAAAAAGCTTTTAAGTGTTTGTGCTTCGATATTTTTCTTTTGCAATTCAATGACTGCTTGATGTGTTGGAGCAAGTGCCAATACAGATACTTCCTTTGGTAATATAGCTTGTAAGGTATCAAGCGTTCTATCACCAATGAGTGTTTGTAACATGGTTGATTTACCGGTTCCGGCATAACCTTGAATCATCACAAAGCGATCTTTTGTTGTCGAAATTAACTCGCAAGCTTCTTTTTGTCCTTGGCTTAAATTAGTATTTTTTAAAAACGATTTTGCAAAAACAGGTGAAATTAATTCTGAAAACTGATTTTTCCCATTTCTAATCTGTACAATAATTTCTTTTTCTAACTGAATTGCCTCAGATGTTGCAAAAATAACCTCCCCAAACTTATCTTCACGCATATGTAATACACGCTCTGATAATAGATTTTTTACTTCTGAATGCACATCTAAAAGTGAAACTGATGCCATTTTATAAGACATTGCTTTTTTAATGAGATCTTCTTGTCTAAATGCAGCCTCCCTTGAACCTACCACTGCAATTGCATAGTCTAGTGCAGCTCTCATAGGTGTTTTCTCGGACGTTATATCTTTTAATTTTTGATCGACAGCATTTTGTTTTAATTGATCTATGTGAAGCTTTTTTTCAGCTTTGATTTTATTGTCAGTTATAATGTGAATATGATTTCCGTGCTTAACAAGCTCAGACAACACATTGGCATTAAGTGTGTGGTGGGGTAGGTCACACAATATATTTTTCTTTTGAGATACCGGTAATTTTTCATGAATCGAATGGACATAATCATATGTTATCGCAAGATCATCGAGTTTTTTTGTTTTGATAGGAAGTGTTTTTTCTGGATTTGACTTTATTTCAAGTAAGACCTTCTTATCATTTATTTCTAATATTTTATACGTCTCACCCATTTTCAAGTTCAATAATGAGGATTGTTTATTAGATTGAGATAAACACAGTAAATCACCCTTTGAAATTTCCATGTTCTTTTCATAAAAAATACTCGCTTCGTTTTTTTGGATCAAACTAGTAATATCTTTTGGTGAAACAGATTCAAATCTACCTTTTTCATTAGATAAAATTATTTTATTAGAATTTAAATCATGGCGAGCAATTTTCTTAACATCATATTGCCCTTTTCCTTTATAAATTTTTATAAAAGCATCTTTTGGGTAAAATTTGGCATGTTTTTGTTCTTGACTGCTTAAAAAAACAGGGGTAATAGCTGTTATGTGGTGCTGATCATGACTTATTTTTCCATGCTCAATAAGTGAGCTACGAATCATTAAATTTAGTTTTTCAGCAGCGGTTCTTGATTGAGAAAATACCAGTGTTTTTTCATGTTGATTTAGATAATTAGCAGCATAGGTTTTAACAGCTAATGCTTGTCTAATATCTTGTTTTTCGCGTTTTTCATTGGCATGTAACCCTTCAGCCTGATTAACTGTTATTTTCAGACTAAGATTGGTCTCCTTTTTATTTTTATCTTCATTTTTTAAATAATGTCGCACATCAATTGTGTTAACCTTGCATCGCTCGATGATTTCAAGAGGATTGCCGGCTAACTGGCTTCTCATGCCTTCATTATGCTTTAAAAAAATGATATTAGCTTGGCGTTTTTCTGTCAGTGTCAGGAGCTTTTGCATCGTATCTAATCCAATGCGTTGCGCATCATCGACGATAAAAACTTCTTTTCCTTTTTTTGAAAATAAGTTATTTAACGGCATTTTGATTTCAGCTTCGTATTGATACAAAAAAGAGTTGATGCTGTGTGCTAGGTCACCTTTCCCAATTCGTTTTAACCTTTGCCAAATGTTATCGTCTTTCTTTCGAGAATAATCATTGTGCTGATTACTCATTGATTTATTAATTGTGAGTATTTTTACGTTCTTTTTATCTTTTTCTAAATCAGAAATAATGCCCGATAATATAATTTCTTTTTCATTAACAGAATTTTGCTCTGCAATAACACATAAGCGTGATACTTTAAGTGCTAAATTTAAATCTTTTGGTGTCCGTGACTTTTCCGTTTCTGTAACACAGGATTTTACCATGTCAATAATAACATTTTCTTTTTCAAGCAATACTGACGAAGTATATTTTCCGTTTTCAGTTTGGGTTATTATTTTTGATTTAACAGTAACATCAAATGCGTCAACAAATTCTTTGTGAGTGGCTTTTCCCAGATCAAATGATATTGCTTTGTTAATTATTTGATTTGCATCGAGCAATACGCTAAATTGAGATTGATGTGAAATTGCATCTTTAACTGCCTCTAATGCTGATGATTTTTCACCAATAGTATTTGCTTGTTCATTTTTACTTTTACAATCATCGATGATCTTATCAAATGAGCGTGTATCACCAGCTTTTGATAAGTATGAATCCATATCCAATTTTGCTTTTTCAAAAAAGTCTTTTACATTAATTTTTTCTTTCCCTGCCTTTGAATGTTGTGCAATGATATCGTGCATCTTCTTGCTATTTTGGACACTTGGATTAAGAGTTTTAATAATATCAACTATTTGTTTTCTACGTTTTGAAAAATGATCCCTAAGCTCACTAGGCAGGTTTTTAATCTGAAACATGCCATTTTTATGCACTTTTTCAAGTTCAAAACCCAAACTTTTTGCAGCACAGGCCATCTCATTTTGATAAAGAGAACCGAAATACACGGCATTATCACGAATCATTTCATAAAATCCGTGCTTTCGACTCATATCGGTTGCTAGTGCTCGCCAATTTCCATCAGATCTTTCTGTGACATTGGCAATCAGCGCATGAGTGTGAACTTCCGGGTCACCTGCGCGGCTGGAAAAATGCGTACAAAGCGATGCAACCATGTTTTTGGTTGTTTCATAGGTTGTAATGCCATTTTTTGTGATACGTGCTTGAACCTTTTTCTCAACTTCAGTTAAAACGGTTTTAACAGCATCATTGTGCGCTTTTAAAAAAAAGTTACTCAATTCCTTATTTTTTGAACAACAAATAATAAGGCTTAAATCTTTATTCATGGAAAATGTTAAATCATAGCCAGGACGACCCTTAATACTTCCATCTGACACTTTTTTACCGACTTCTACTCCATTAGGCAATTTTCCTGAATATACTTTGACATGATCTTCTGCGTTAATTTCACCAACTAATCCTAATTTTTCAGCACCATTCCCAAACCATTGATACAACTCTGCATCATTTTTATTTTCAATATAATAATTTCCATCCTGCTTCAAATAATATTTTGAAGAAACACTGCTTGCTTTTATTGCAACGACTGAGAGCATTTTTTATAAATCCATAATGATAGCGCGTGAAACACTTTTTTTATTTTTTTCAATTAGTTTTTTATTCGCAACATTTTGAGTTAAGTTTGTAACTTCATCTAAAAGTGTTGAATTAATTGTTTCTTCCTGTTCTTGTTTCTTTTTAGAAATATGTGCTTTGTTGACAGTACCGCTTACTGCGCTAATACGTTCTTCAATAAATGGGTCGCTTTGAATCTCTCTCTTAATAAAGCCTTCTGCTATTTTTTTATGTTCCTTATATTTGATATTGATTTTGCAAACAGGCACTGAAGCAGGAACGCGTAAATACGCCGTCAAATCCTCCATATCCATAATTTCAGATCCAGTGACAAGGGGTTGTGTGACACGATGATCTCCAACGCTCATCCCATCTCGCATTGCACTTGCGCCATAACTGTAGTTTTCACGCATTTGATCTACTTCTTGTTCGCCTAATTCACGACTAACAAGACTTGCCATATTGGCTGAAGGACTTCTGAAGAAAAAACGAGTATTAAGAAGATCAAACATCTCTTTGGCGGCAGAGGATCCATAGACTTTCTCGAGTTGCGCATAAGACTGCATACCTAACACAAAGCAACCACCAAATTTTCGAACTTCAGCAATGGTTTCTGGCAATTGCGGTAATTTATGCAATGTTGGTAACTCATCACAAATAAACCAGATTCTACGATTATAATTTTCAGGTAATGATAAAAGACTGATGCTTGCCATAGACAACCACATTGAAATTAATGGCCGCAACGCTGCATGCTGCTCTGCATTGCTTGAAATAAAAAGCCATCCGTTATTATTTTCATTTTTAATCCAATCCTTAATTGAAAATTCAGGACTCCCTGATTTTTCTAAGCCACGCATAAAGCGTAGTGATTTAAGGTATGTAGTAATAACAGATCGAATAGAAATAGCAGTTTTCTCAATTTTTTCAGATACTAATGTTGCCGCTTCTGTGCCTTTCAAATAAACAGCTAATTCATCCAGTTCGGCTGTCAAAACAAGTTTTAATAACTGTTCAATAGAACGATTAGGATCATCTTGCATGGTAAAAGCAGTAGATCCAAAAATGGTACGTGCGGCATTAACCCAAAATGGGTCAGTTTCACCATGCATTGGAATTAAGCTTTCTGCTAAATTTTCAAAATCAGCACCATCGATTGCTTCATTCCATAAATTCCAATTGGCACAGCGCGCATCAAATGGATTTAAAATTTTATCTTTATCCTTATCATAAAAAATTGATGTAAAAACACAGCCCTTATCATAAATAATAGCTCGGTCACCACGCTTTTTGATTTGCTCTAAAAATTGATTGAATGTTTGTCCTTTGCCAGCGCCTACTGTTCCGTGAATTAATGTATGCTGTACTTCAAAACGGTTAACCATAGGCACGCCAGATATCACAATATCTGATGCAATTTCTCTTTTTTTAATGATTTTAGCAACATCATGAGCATCTGCTAATTTGGCACCCCGAATAAATTTATTGCTAGATTGTGCCCTACCTCTTTTTGTAAGCCATACTGTAATCAAAATCATTAGAACAAAACTGACCAGCACACCAAAAACAAGTCCTAATTTAAGATCTGTGTAAAATTCTGTTAATTGCCCACTAAAATAAGGCTCACTTAAAATTGCAACAGGAGATAGAAATATTGTGTGCCCGTGCCATAACATGTAAAAGATATGATTTTTAATATAAAGCGCATTCAACGCTTTTGCGGCAATATAATAATAAGTTGCGTAAAGCGTATCAAATGGCATCAGCATCCAGGTGATGAGTAACGTTACACATAAAAACATCCAAAAACACCACTGACTAATACTGCGGTTAACCTGAATAAACATGCGGATATTGTTAAGCGTTATCTGGCCACCTCGCGTGAAGTATTTAGCCTGATTTTCTGAAGTAGAGCCTTTTTTGTCTTTTCCTCTATTTTCATGCATAAAATTGACCTTTAATAACATTATGATGGATAAAAATATGTCTATTTGAGACAATGAAGCTACTAAATGCGTTTAAAATTTGGATTGCACCATGGAAAACAACATAACCACTCAGCCAAAACTTTCCATATATCAACGTACTATGCGAATAGTTATTTCTGCGGTGATAAGTGGTGGAATATCCTACTTTTTTGGTTGTATTTTTGATGCCATCTTTAATTGTGCGACCTGGATTACTTGCATTTTTGCATTGATATTTTTTACCTCCGGATACAGATTTATTTATAAAAACACAGTTATTTATCCAAGACCTATACCCATTACTAATAACAATCCAAATTTTATGGATTACTCTCCGGGTGATATTCATGATCCAAGGAATCCATTTTCTTCTACAACACCTGGCGGTATAAATTATGTTCCAAGTTGGCATGAAAAAGATCCATTTGAAGCATCGAGAAAATCTAGTGCTGACTTTTATAATTACCATAATCGCTGGTAAGTCAAATTTAAATATTTTCACAATATTTTCCTATAAATGAGGTACTAATCCTTTTTGATCCTGCGCTTTTTCACTTGCTATATTTTCTTTACTTGATGCAGCACTAGAATTAATTTCAGCAGATACATTTTTTTCACCTTCATTTATTTGTTGAGTAATATTTTTTTGGTTATCATGAACATTATCTAAAGCACCTTTAAATTCTTCTTGATTTAATTTTAATCCAGATGAACTTGATTTAGCTTGAATTGCATTTTCATGACCAGAAAAATTATTTTCAATAGTTTCCGAATTGTTGTTTATGCGTTTTATTGCATCCCGATAATTTTGTTCTGGATTGATATTTGATGTCTGAGAAACAATATTTTTTTCTAACTTGCTGGAATATTGATGCATATAATTTTCAGCAAGGCTTTGTCGTTGCATTGCAGCACTAGCGCTTTGATCTGTCAGAATTCGATTTGCATTTGTTGGGTCTACTTTATGCACCCAATCAACAAAGGGTTGTGTAAAGTCTGATTGAACAGAATCGCCTTTATTGGCAATATAAGATGCTTGTTGGCTTAATCGTTCGCCAGTTGATAAATCAGCTGAAATACTTTTTGCACTGCTTGAAGCTTCTCTAAAGTCTGCACCAACTCTTGAAGCCAATGAATTTGCGTAATTACTACTATCAGATTCTGAATGTGAATTTGAGTAATTTTCAACTACACTCATGCTTGATCTAAACTCTTGTGCCTGTCTATCTGATATACCCTGATCAATAGCACTATGGTAATTTTGATCGCTACTTGATTGTGCTTGTTGAACTGTAGTTAGATCTATACCGCCTGAGACACCAACAACTGCTCCTAATGCTTTTCCAAGAGCACTATTACTTAAATTTGCACTAATTTTTTCATCAATTGAGGCTTGAGATAATTTTCTAAAGGCATCTGAATCACTAATACCTTCCTTACTTCCAACTTCATGTGCAATCGATTTCATTGTAGACATCGCATGATCCACTTGTGAATTTACACCACTGGTTGATGTATCAGATAATGATTGTGAATGCGCTGTGCTGGAATCATACGAAAGCGCATTAGTTGCAGCACTGGATAATGAATTTTCAAGACTAACTCGACTACTATTTGCAGCCGCTTTATAATGATCCGCACTATTTGATAATGCCGTTGAAATACCAGCACTGACATTTATACCTGTTGTTAAATGACTAGTCCCCATTGCCGTATTATCAAGAATTTTTCCACCTGAAGTTGATGTTACTGTTGCACCATTATTTAATTGTTGCGTTGAAAGCCCCTGCATATTATTAAAATTAGTATCATATTTATTCGCATTTAATGAATTTGCAGTGGCATTCGCTGTTGAAATATTGCCAAGACTATAATTACCCATTGCAGCAGAACTAGCCGCACCTTGACCAATACTATGCATCATTCCACCAAGATATTGTGACGCTTGTGTGAACGTTGAAGCCATTCCTTTTACAAGGCCAATACTCAAAAAAGGGATTGCGAGAATTAAATAACCCGCAATACCAGCAATATCAGAGTGCTCTTGCGCTAATAAATTAATATTTGAAAGCGTGACACTACCTGGTTCTGCACCAATACCGGGTGATAAATAAAAATTCATCGCCATGTTGAGAATAGTAAACATAATTGGCCAGCTCTCTAACCATAAGAGCGTGTAAATATAATTCATAAAAACACCAATTCCCGCAGGTGGAATCAGTGTTAAAATTACAATTAATGGAAATAAACAGAACATCAGTAACAATAAAACCACTTGCATCAAGGGTAATGTCTCAACACCCATGTGTGATGAAGTATCCCATGCCATTCGCGTGTTTTGCATTGCAACTGAATTGGCATAGTTTTGCATGCCAGCAACGGAATTAGTTTCAGCAGCATAGTTTAAAATACCACTGCGAAATGCGTTAACACTGATATTTTGTTTAAGGATTTGTGTTGCTGTTTCTGATTGGCCCAATAAGCCCTGATAAGATTCCTGTAATAAATTATTGACGGCCGCTGATGCATATATTTTATGAGATGGTATGAATTTTGCTAAAATGCTTGGTGCAGACTTTTCAGCATATGCATTAATCTTCGCGCTTAAATCAGTCGTTGCTTGCTGGCAGTTGTTAAAACCACCATTAATAAAAACACCTCGAATAGGCGATGGATTACTGCTCATTAATCCCCAAATATCCGTGCTATTTAACAAATCATTAATTGAGTATTTATGGTTAATTAAAATATCACCGATAACGCATGATCTGACATAATCATTCATCTCGTTCATCGTATCTGCATCATCAAGATTGCTTGCTAGAGATAGTCGAAATAAATTAGAGCCAAACATCATCCCGGTTTTATTATATTGCAAAGCATCTGGCGTGCTAAACGCCTCTTCCAGATCATTTCCAAAATCATAACCAATAGCAGTTATTAAATGTGCAGGTAGTGAGATACCAATTGGTACATTATCAACAATTTCAGCGGGAACAGAGGCATCAGAAGTATTAATAATGGCAACTGTTTGTGTAACACCTAATAGAACATTAAAAACAAAAAAGTACATGACAAACCATTTTAAAAAAATTATATAATCATGCTGTTTTACGTATGCAATGGCAGTTGCAACGATACCAAGCAATGCACCAATATATGTACCTGCTTTAAAGCCATCGCTATGGCAAAATAAAGCAATAGCATTCAATCCCTCTCTAAATAGATGAGAATTACTGATTACATAAATTTCATAGGCCGTTGCCATATTATTTTTCTCTATTTTTCCTGACCAACTGCTGCACGATCTGCGAGACGACTTGCCAACTGTTGTTCCATCACTCGCATGTTATTGACAAGCAACATTGTGTTTTGCAACTTTTTATATGAATCACTTAAGTTTTGGGTAATTAATACTTGTACTTTGTTAATGTGAGACAACATATCCGCGCTCATTGGCGTGTCTTCTTGCGCCAATGCTTCTTTAACAACTTTAATATTTTCCATAAAATATTGATTAAGTAAGCTGATTGCGATGACATCAGAATATTGTGTTGTATCAAGTGGCTCACCTAATGCAGCTTCATTACTAATAAATTTTAAGATTGGAATAGGCGTCATTTCTAAAAAACCACGAACAGCAGGCGTCAATGCACCACTGTCATTCACAACATCTGTATTTAGTGTTGCAATCATATTGGTCACTTGAGATATCAATGCATTATTTGCACTGATCGTAATTGTGGTTTGAATCGGATTAAGACATTTTTTATGTTCATCACAACTGTAAATTTTAGCCTGACCACCATGTAGTAATGCTTTAATTAAATCCTCATTATCAGCAAGCGAGGATAAAACTTGCATTATTTGCCCTCCTTTTCCATTAGGATCATCCTTCATAATGACAGTACCGGATAAGCTCATCAAAAACTCAGAGATTTCATTATCGCTACTACTAAAACCATTTTTTTGAAGCGCATCCCATACGACATTTTTATTAATCAATGTTTCTGCTTGGCGATTTCCACCGTTACCAATACCTTGATTAAATTGTCCACCAGTTCCACACCCTTGACGTGCTGCCGCCCAATCAGAAAATAACCCACCAGGTTGTGAACCAACATCACGACAAATTTGTTGTTGTGCTTCCTGTGTTTTCGGCCACATTCCACCCACTAAATCTTCACCTGTCGTACAACTATTAATATTGGCTGAATTAATATCGTTGACATATTTTTGAATATAATCTTTAACAGATTTAATTTGCGGCACAGTGGTTGTTAAGGCTAAATCCATAGCATATGCTCCACCTGTCGACATAATGTTTTTCATCATTGCCGATAATTGATCAGTGTTAATAACGGAAAATGCGCCAAGATAGGAGTCAATACCAGAACAACCTCCGCTAAAGCTGGGTAATTCTAATGATACAATTTGATAATCTTTAACCTGATTTCTAAGGTATAAAGATCCGCCCGTGTAGTACCCAGCCGCTTGTCCTTGATAGGCAGCAGGCGCTGTCACATTATTTTGATATCCCAATCCATTAAAGAAATTACCTAAATCGCTATCAACTGATGCAAATGTAGCGCTTATTAAAAAACAACTTAACAATATAATTCCGAGCAGTATTTTTTTATTGATTACTCTCATATATTTTCTTCACTAATTTTTGACGTTAATTGCAACAACCGTTGTGATAACTGTTCTTCACTTGCTTCACCCTGTAACACTGGATATATACGATGTGTTTTTTCATCCATTAAAAAGAGCGTTGGTACAACAGGGCTTTGTGTTGGGAAAAATTTCAAAACTTCAGAATTATCTGGTGTAATACTGTTTGGAAAGCTGGGTAGCGATTGCCCATCTAATGTGTATGCTAATACAGGTATTTTATGTTCTTCTGAAAATTGTCTAAGAACCGGATCAAATCTTTTACAATGTGGACAACTATGTAGATAAAAAAGAATGAGCGCAAAACGATTAATATTTTCTGTATTAGAAATATTAGTGGATTTTTGGTTTTTCATAATCATTGCATTAATTGAATTTGTAAGCACAGCATTATTTGCAAATGCAGTTTTAAAAATGCAATTAAGCGCAAAAATAATAATTAACATCAAAAATAATTTTTTATTCTTTCTAAACATATTTACACCTAAAAATTTGGTTTCCAATTATTTGCAATCTCTAAAAACCGTTTTGCCATTTCATTTTCTGACATAAATCCATAGCTAATAATTTGATGCGATCCTGTTTTTGGATTAATCAATAAAAGTGAAGGGAAATAAGCAATACTAAGCGCATTTGCGCGCAGATGATTAACATCAAAACGAGATTGCAGCCCGGGTATACTTGAAGATGTATTTTCTGATACTAAAAGAAGTGCAATGTGATGATCGCGCGAAAAATCACCACACACTTTAACAAACATTAAATCGGCTTTATTATCTCCGCGATAAAAAAGCATCATGCCATTTTGCTTTGCTATATTTGAAATCGCCGCGTTTTGAGTTGCATGTTCTTGTCGCTGCATAGCAGGTGCTAGGGCATTTTCATGTGGATGCTGTAGAGAATAATTAAGCTCTGGATGCTCCAATAGCATACGCTCCCAACCAACGGTAAACATCGTGGCTTTTGAAACCCAGAAATCTTGTGCTCTTTTGTAATTAGAAATGTCATTGACATTACCCGTTAAAATCGCTTTGTCTTTTAGCTCATCAGTTGCTTGTTGTAGTATTTTTAACTGCTCACGTGCGGATAGTGCTTGAAATTGCTGATATAGCTGATCAAGCTCCTTTTGACTTTTTTTCTTTTTTTGTGTTTTTTCTATTGGCTGTTCGTTATACCAATGCCAACCGACAACTGGCACTTGTGAATCTGACATTGCTTGGTTTGATATAAAAAATATCAAAATTAAACTCGCTAAAAATAAAATCATAATACCCTTCATTCTAAAACCCACTTTTTGAATAAGGTGATGGATTTTTCGCGCTTGACTTATTAACAATATGATTAGAAACAGCTTGTGTTGTACCATCTTGGCTTGGCAGTGACTTTTGATTTTCAACATCTGCAACCACATTTGAAAAATCTATTTTTGAAAAATTAATTTGCTGCATTTGAGATGGTGATATGCCCGTACAATTGGTATTTTTACCGTTACCAAACCCAATACTAAGCTGTCCTGCTCTACCACCTAATTGAACATCAAGTGCCAATTTACTGGGGAAAATACAATATGTTTTTCTATGTTCAACACACACTCCCAATATTTTGTTATGGCAATAGTCACCTGTTGCAACAACAAGCCCCGTTTCTTTTGCTTGTCCTAAATGTTTTTCTTGATCACTGCAATTAACAAATATTCCTTTTCCCCAACCAGTATCTGCGCAGCAATTAGCAATACCTACTGCGTCAACACGACATTCAGATTCCTGTCCTGTAAAAATCCGAATTGAATTGGGATCTATAGAAGGATCTGCATTTTGATTTTTAACGTCACTGGCAGCAGAAGTTGCTGCTGCTAATTGTGTGATACTGCTTCCAAAATCCTTGTTTTTATCTGTTGAAGTTTGTTGGCAACTGCCATCCAAACAATAAAATTTCTTACCACAACTAATACCTTGGCCGATTACTTCCTGACTTGGGCAGCTCCAAGTTTCCGAAAATAAATTACACATCCCAGAAATACGTTGTGCACACTGACTTTGAATTTGGGTGCAGCCTTGGCTTTCAAGCGCGCTGCAAGAAGAGGATTGTTGTGAACCACATTGATAATTATCCTGAAATCTCCAGCAGGGTCTTTCCACTGATACGCCAGATATGACTTTCGTTGCATTAGGCTCTATGCATTGTGTTTGTAGCTGACATGCTGGTGGCATTTCGCTGCAAGATGAACTCCATAAATCTGTCGTGGTATCCTTTTCTTGTTTAACAGATAGTGCAACACTTCCCGTAAAGTTACCAGAAAGGTTGCCACCGCTTAACGAAATTTGAAAAGCATTTTGCGTAAAATTAATTTGCAAATTATTTACATCAAATTGCAAATCACCTAAACGATTGCCACATGATCCATGATATTGCGCAACACGATTTCCATTAATACTTAAATAATATGTGCGAAAACACGACCAAGGATTGGATCTATCTCGTATATGCATTGAAAATGCTTTAATAATGCCTTCAGTCGCATCTAAATGAACAACTGCATTTGATCCAGAAGGCGTGACATGATTTGATAAATTTTCATTTTGGTCTGAATACACAACTTGTTTTTGCACAGCAACATTTAATACACGAATACACGGAAAGCTTATTTATTGCAAGCAAAGCAATACCATATTCCAATTGTCATTCGTGGTTTGTATACATCAAAAAATGATACTGCAGCTGATAAAACTGTGGGTAGCTTTAATGATACTGCTACCCGCATATTTGATTTATTAAAAACACAAAATTCAGAAAATAATACCAGTAATTCTGATGTACTAAAAAAAACGATGGGAGGCATATCGATAAAACCTCTTTTATTTAGAAGCTTTGGTATCAATGTCGTTCCGGCATTAGTAGTGACAAATAATGCTAGCTGCATTGTCGTCAACCACCAACAAAATACCAACACACATTGTGCAGAATCTGATTTTGATGTTGTTTTTGGAAATATGCCAATTGAAAAACAATTAGAAATTATTACTGAAAAATCGGATAACAAAATTCGAGCTAATTTAGCACTTTCACGTTTAAATGAATATAAAACAAAAATATAAAAATAAATTT
>Ga0207099_1126_pt1 | contig 15280 bp, 9 predicted proteins | sample Alteio_BWMinHeat_85_FD_153521 | JGI IMG/M metagenome (GOLD analysis project Ga0207099, IMG submission 153521) | Enriched cells from forest soil in Barre Woods Harvard Forest LTER site, Petersham, Massachusetts, United States -... | ecosystem: Environmental > Terrestrial > Soil > Temperate forest >... | reverse complement strand
GGCATTCGATCCAGTCCCCATAGAAGCCGTTGATTTGCAAAATTGGGTTGTGCGCATTCGCGACGAAGCGACCGCGACTTTTGATCAACTCGCGCATGGCCGCGCACAGTTGGCGGGTCATGCGCAAAGCGACGCGGAAACCTTGCTGGCGCGACGCGCATCGATCATGCTGCATATCGAGCAATCCTTGTCATTGCGCGCGACAGGGCTCAAGTTGCGCCACCACGGCGATTTCCATTTGGGTCAAGTATTGCTTGTTAATAATGACTTCGTGATCATCGATTTCGAAGGCGAACCAGGGCGTTCCCTGGCGGAGCGTAGGCAGAAGCATTCTGCGCTGCGTGACGTGGCAGGCATGCTCAGGTCTTTTAACTATGCAATGCATATCGCGCTGAACAATAGCGGAGCTGAACAGTTGGACAAAACACGCTTGATCGAACCGCATGCATATCGATGGGAAGCCGAGACGGTGCGCGTGTTTATTGACGCATATCGTGTTGCAATAGCTACCGCAACACAAGACACCGAACTGCATGGGGATTGGGGCGACGCACGGTTGCTGCTGGATCTGTTCGTGCTGGAAAAAGCATTATATGAATTGCGCTATGAGTTAAATAACAGACCCGGGTGGGCCGGCATTCCATTGCGCGGATTAGTGGAAATGACGGCGTGGAGTTGACAGCAGACCTACCGTGATGCCTGAGCGCAGCACCCTTTCGGAGTCGATGAAGCAGGAGGAAATGATGGAAAAGATGGATGTAATGCTTGAACCACTGCGGGCCTTCCTTATTCAATTGGGCGAATTCATCCCGAAAATCATTTTTGTGATCGTTATCCTGATTGTCGGGTGGTTGATCGCCAAAGCTATCAAACTGGCGGTGTTGAAAGGCTTGCATAAAATAAATTTCCATGTACTGACACAACGTAACGGCATGGATGGTTTCCTGCAGCAAGGTGGAACAAAAATCGACACCAGCCATATCCTCGGGTGGTTAGTTTTCTGGTTGGTCATCCTGGCTGCATTGGTTCTTGCCTCAAATAGCGTAGGTCTGGCCTACGTGACGGATCTGCTTGCGCGAGTTGCATTATTGGTTGCTAGAGTCGTGTTGGCGTTAGTTATTTTGGTGTTCGGCTTTTATTTCGCGTATTTCATCGATACCTCGATCACCGGCTACGGCAGGGAGGTCAGGCTGCCGGACGCAGAGTTGATTGGGCGCCTGGCACGGCTGGTTGTGATTGGGTTCATTTCATTGATCGCGCTTGATTATTTGAATATTGGCGGTGATTTGATTCGCCAGATTTTCCTCATCGTATTGGCTGGCGTGGTGCTGGCTTTGAGCCTTGCTTTCGGGCTCGGTGGTCGAGATTGGGCGGCACGGTTGCTGGCGCGATGGTGGCCGTATCGTGACGGTCGTAAAGATTTGCTTAAAGAGGAGCGCGAGGAACATGAGGGGCGTGACCGTGGCGATCAAGCGTGATATTTCGAGAGCAACAAAATGGCCAAAATAATCACCGCAGTGTGGACCGGGAAACCATACCCACTCGGCGCAACCTGGAATGGAGAAGGGGTAAATTTTGCATTGTTCTCGGAACATGCCGAGAAAGTTGAACTGTGCCTGTTCGATTCGAGTGGAAAAAGGGAAATTCAACGCATCGTATTGCCGGAGTGTACCGATCAAATCTGGCATTGTTATTTACCTGAAGCGCGGCCTGGTTTGCTCTACGCCTATCGGGTACATGGTCCTTACGATCCGAAACACGGTCATCGTTTCAATCCGCATAAATTACTGCTTGACCCTTATGCGCGCGACATCGTCGGTAGCATACGCTGGGGGGACGCACATTTCGGCTATAAAGTCGGTAGTCGGCAGGCTGATCTGTCATTTGACCGGCGCGACAATGCGCAGGGGATGCCCAAATGCAGGATCATCGACTCTGCATTCACCTGGGGAGAAGATCGTCCTCCGCGCATTCCGTGGCATGAAACAGTTATTTATGAGTTGCATGTCAAGGGTTTTACCGTTCTGCATCCGGAAGTGCAATCTTCTCTGCACGGCACTTACGCAGCTCTCGCCACGACCGCGGTCATCGAGCATTTTCATCAATTAGGAGTGAGTGCTGTGGAATTACTGCCAGTGCATGCTTTTGTCGATGACCGGCATTTGGTGGAAAAAGGCTTGCGTAATTATTGGGGTTATAACTCGATCGGATTTTTTGCGCCCGAATCGCGCTACTCCGCCAGTGGACAAATCAGCGAGTTTAAGACGATGGTTAAGGCTCTGCATACGGCCAATATAGAGGTCATTCTCGACGTTGTCTACAATCACACGGCGGAAGGCAGTCAAATGGGGCCGACGCTGTGTTTTCGGGGTATTGACAATGTAGCGTATTACCGCCTGAATCAGAACGATATGCGTTATTACACCGACTACACAGGGACTGGCAATACGCTCAACATGATGCATCCACGCGTACTGCAATTGATCATGGATAGTCTGCGTTATTGGGTCGTGGAGATGCATGTCGATGGTTTTCGCTTTGATTTGGCAGCAACGTTGGCGCGTGAGTTGCATGAAGTTAATCGGCTCGGCACATTTTTCGACATCATTCACCAAGACCCGGTGCTATCCCAGGTAAAACTGATCGCCGAACCGTGGGACTTGGGTGAGGGCGGTTACCAAGTAGGTAATTTCCCGGTCGGGTGGGGCGAGTGGAACGACCGTTACCGCGACACGGTGCGGGCCTATTGGACCGGAACCGGCGGCTTGATCGGTGACCTGGCATACCGGCTCACCGGCTCCAGCGATTTGTATGCGCAGAGCGGACGGCGGCCTTATGCAAGCATTAACTTTATTACCTCCCATGACGGCTTCACCTTGCACGACCTGGTGAGCTATCAAGAGAAACATAATGAAGCCAACCAGGAAGACAATCGTGACGGCAATGACAATAATTTAAGCTGCAATTACGGCGTGGAAGGTGCGACCGATGATACACACATCAATACGTTGCGCTCGCGTCAGAAGCGCAATTTTCTCGCCACATTGATGTTGTCTCAGGGCGCACCGATGTTGCTCGCAGGTGACGCATTCGGCCGTGGGCAACAAGGCAATAATAATGCCTATTGCCAGGACAACGAAATAAGCTGGGTTAATTGGAACTTCACGCCAGAGGATAAGGATTTGCTTGTCTTTACGCAGTATGTGATTGGTCTGCGTAAAGCGCATCCGGTGTTTCGGCGGCGCAGTTTTTTTCAAGGCCGCAGCATTAAAGGCACGGGTATCAAGGACATACTCTGGCTCAACCCGGATGGCAGCGAAATGAGCGATGACGCATGGCGAAATTCCTTTGCCCGCTGTCTCGGCCTATTGCTTTCGGGAGAGGGTTTAAATGAGCTAGATGAGCGCGGACAGCCGATACGCGATGATCATTTCCTGCTCTTGCTCAATGCCCATGATGATTTGATTTCGTTTGTCGTGCCAACCGTCCGCGCCAACGTGCGCTGGCTGATGTTGACCGACACTCAATTTGAAACAGGACGAGGGCCGTCTGCTACGTTTGGCGAGGGAGACCGATATCCTTTGCAAGCACGGTCGCTTGCGCTCTTGAAGGAAATTGCTTGGGACCGTCGACATGCAGCCAGAGAAAACGATGAAGCGCCGACATAGCATGCCATTCGGGGCCGAGGTGCTGGCGCACGGAGTGCACTTCCGTTTGTGGGCGCCAGCAGCACGGCGTGTAACGCTTTGCCTGGCTCGTACGCACCGAGAGGACATTTTCCCTATGCTGGCGCAAGCCGGCGGCTGGTTCGAATTGGTAGTGCCAGGTGCTGGCGCGGGTATGCGCTATGGATTCCGACTTGACGACAATCAATTAATGATGCCGGATCCAGCCTCGCGCTGTAATCCAGATGACGTGCATCAGGCTAGCCAGGTGATCGACCCGACAGCGTTCGACTGGAACGATGGCAACTGGCGCGGACGGTGGTGGGAAGAGGCTGTCATCTATGAGTTGCACGTCGGCTGCTTCACGCAGCAAGGCACCTTTGCGGCGCTGCGGCAGCGGCTCGATTATTTGGTCGACCTTGGGGTGACAGCAATTGAATTGATGCCGGTGGCTGACTTTCCGGGCGCTTGCAACTGGGGCTATGACGGCGTTCTCCCATTTGCGCCGGACGGCAGTTATGGTCCACCGGAGGAGTTAAAATTTTTCATCGATGCCGCCCATAGCAAAGGCATAATGGTCCTGCTTGACGTGGTCTACAACCACTTCGGCCCGGAAGGTAATTATCTGCCTCGCATCGCCCCGCCATTTTTCTCCGATCTCTCCGAACACCGCCGCACGCCATGGGGCAACGCGCTCAATTTTGACGGCCCGAACAGTCGAACTGTGCGCGATTTTTTTATTCATAATACATTGTATTGGCTGGAAGAATTCAATATCGACGGCCTGCGCCTGGATGCGGTGCATGCAATCATCGACGACTCCATTCCCGACTTCCTAACTGAACTGGTGCAAGCAGTACACGCTGGACCTGGTCGGGATCGCCACATTCATTTGATTTTGGAGAACGACCATAATGCCGCGCATTATCTTCGGCGTGACGTAAGCGGCCATCCAATCTTCTATACGTCCCAATGGAATGACGATATCCATCATGCATTACATGTGCTGCTCAGTGGTGAACGTGATGGATATTACGTTGATTACGCCGACAATCCAATAGCGCATCTTGGTCGCTGCTTAGCGGAGGGCTTTTCCTATCAAGGACAGATTTCGCCATTTCGTGCCGGGAAGCCGCGTGGCGAGAGCAGCGGGAATTTACCAGCCGGCGCATTTGTAAATTTTTTGCAAAACCATGATCAGGTAGGAAATCGCGCTCACGGCGAGCGCATAAGCATGCTAGCCAATCCGTGCGCATTGCGGGCCGCCATTGCCATCTTGTTGCTGGCGCCGTCGCCACCTCTGCTATTTATGGGCGAAGAATTCTCTGCAGCACAACCGTTTCAGTTTTTTTGCGATTTCGAGCTCGATCTGGCGGCAGCGGTAACGCGCGGGCGGCGTAGCGAATTTTCGCGTTTCGAACAGTTTGGCACTTCTGAAGCGCAGGGTTCGATTCCCGATCCCTGCGATCCAGAAACTTTCGCGCGCTGCAAGCTCGATTGGAGTACGCTCGCCGAGCCGCTGCATGACGACTGGCTGACCTTCTACCGTTCTTTGCTGGCATTGCGCCATGCATTGATTATGCCGCTGCTGGCGACGCATCAATTCGATAAAGCAGGTGCAAACAATAAATTTCAGATGGTCACTTCGCGCGGCTTGATTGTGCATTGGCGACTCGAATCGGGTGGTGAATTGATTCTATCCGCTAATCTCGGCGATGCGCCGTTGGCTGGATTCACCCGGCCGTCCGGCGATCTGTTTTATACCAGCGAAGATGTGGTGTCAACTGCACTGGCTGAGCAATTCTTGCCACCTTGGTCAGTGGCATGGATACTGGATCGGAGCATGGAGGAAGCCGCACATGTCTAGCATTTCTTTACTAGATCGATTATGTGCGTTATGCGGAATTGATGTCGACTATACGGATGTTTGGAATCAGAAACATGCGGTGCCGGACGACACCAAATATAAGCTGCTGGCGGCGATGCATGTCGATGCCAGCCGCGCCGGTTTGGAGAATGTGCTGGACGAAATCGAGGCGAGGCACTGGCGTCGCTTGCTGCCTCCAACGCAGGTGCTAAAAGAAAACGACAGTGCACCTTACACTGCGCTGAGTATTTCGACGGAGAAAGCGCGGACCGCCTTTCGCTGGTGCCTGACGCTGGAATCCGGAGCCGTCGTCGAAGGCCATTGCATTTCTGCTGATCTAACGGTGCTTGAAGAACGCCAAATCGCTGGCGAAACGTTTGTGCGGTTTGCGTTGCCGTTACCATCCGCGCTGGCTGGCGGATATCACCGGCTGGAAGTCGAACAGTTGGCTATTGCAGGCATGGAGCGAACAACAACAGGATTGGAGTCGGACAAAACCAATCTGTCTGCCGCGCACAACGTGGCGACGATGAGTCTGATTGTCGTGCCGAACACCTGTTATCGGCCGCCTGCATTGAGTGAAAATCAACGAATCTGGGGCCCGGTGGTTCAACTGTATGCGCTGCGCTCGCAACGCAACTGGGGGATAGGCGATTTTACCGATCTTGCAAAGTTAGTCGATTTTGCGGCACCGGCGGGGGCCGGTATGGTCGGCTTGAATCCCTTGCACGCATTGTTTCCCAACGATCCGGCACGGGCCAGCCCATATAGCCCGTCGAGCAGGCGCTTTCTCAACGTGCTGTATATCGACGTGGAAGCGATTGAAGAATTTGCCGAAAGTACCGCGGCGGCGAACATGGTACAAGAGCCGCAATTTCAAGCTCAACTGCAGGCATTGCGTGCGAGCGAATTGGTGAATTATCCGGCTGTGGGCGCACTCAAGTTAAAGGTGCTTGAAATATTGTTTCAGCACTTCCAGTGTGTACATCTCGATCAGAGAAGCCAGCGCGCGCTTGCCTTTCGCCGATTTAAGGAGCAAGGCAGCGTGGAGTTACACCATCACGCATTGTTTGAAGCACTGCAGGAGCATTTCTCCCGCATCTACGAGTCTGTTCTCGGTTGGCAGGCGTGGCCAAGCGATTATCACGATCCCACCTCGGAAAAGGTTGCCGCGTTTGCAGCGACGCACGCAGAGCGAATCGATTTTTATACTTACTTGCAATGGCAGGCCGAGTTGCAATTGGCGACGGTAGCGCAATGCTCGAGAGAACGTGGGCTGGCAGTCGGCTTATATCAGGATTTGGCGGTAGGGGTTGCCGCCGAAGGAGCAGAGTGCTGGAGCGAGTCGAGGCTTTATGCGCAAAACGTCCAGGTTGGTGCACCGCCTGACGAATTCAATCTAAAGGGGCAGGGCTGGGGATTGCCGCCGCAGATACCCTATTGCCTGCGTGACGTGGCTTATGCTCCGCTGATCGCAGTATTGCGAAAAAACATGCGACACGCCGGTGCGTTGCGCATTGATCATGTCATGGGATTAATGCGCTTGTTCTGGGTTCCCGCCGGTGCAGCACCGAGCACTGGTGCCTATGTGCAATACCCGTTGGACGACTTAATCGGAATTGTGGCGTTGGAAAGTCAGCGCAACCGTTGTATGGTGATCGGCGAGGATCTCGGTACAGTGCCGCCGCAAGTGCGGGACGCCCTCGATCGTTTCGGCATATTGTCTACTCGGCTTTTTTACTTTGAGACCATTCAAGATGGTGCGCAAGCCGATGAACATAAGGGGAAACATAACGGTGAATATAGCGGTGAATATGAATATAACGCTGAATTTAAAGCGCCCGCCAATTATCCTATCAATGCGTTGGTGGCAGTCGGCACCCATGATTTGCCGACATTGGCGGGATTCTGGCTAGCCGATGATCTCAATGTGCGCCATGTGCTTGGTTTGTATCCATCGGATCAATTGTACGCTACGCAAATAATGCAGCGCGTAGGGCAGCGCGGTCAAATTTTGCATGCTCTGGAGCGCCATAAATTATTGTCGGCAGGGGGTGGCCTAGCCGCTTATCCGGAAATGAGCGCCGATCTGATGTTGGCCATTCACATTTATCTGGCACGTACACCTGCCAAAGTAATGGCGATACAAATGGAAGATGTGTTTGGCCAACTGCATCAAGTCAATCTCCCCGTTAGCGGTGACAAGTATCCAAATTGGCAGCGCAAGTTGCCTGTTGAGATTGAAGCATGGTCGGCTGAACCTCGGCTTCAAGCATTGTTACACGCGTTGCGCCGGATCAGAGATTGCGCCGCTATAGCCATGCCCGCAACGGGCATACAAGCGCAAATGATTCCGCGCGCCACCTATCGGTTGCAGTTCAGTCGCAAACTCACTTTCGTCGACGCCGAACATTTGATTCCGTATCTAGATGCGCTCGGCATCAGCCATTGCTATGCATCGCCTTTGTTTAAGGCACGTCCAGGCAGCACGCATGGCTACGACATCATCGACCATGCAGTACTCAATCCTGAGATCGGCACCGAATTGGAATTCGATCGCTATGTGGATGTGTTGCGGCGTTTCGGCATGGGGCTCATCCTCGATATCGTACCTAACCATATGGCGGTGATGGGAAGTGATAATGTCTGGTGGCTGGACGTATTGGAAAATGGTCAATCTTCACGTTATGCCGAATTTTTCGATATCGACTGGCAACCGCAGAATCAAGAATTACGCAATAAGGTGCTGGTGCCCGTGTTGAGTGATCAGTACGGAAATGTGCTAGATGGCGGTGGCTTGAAGCTGACATTCAATAGGCAATGCGGTGAATTCAGCATATGGTATGAAGAGCATCGCTTCCCGGTCGATCCATGCGAGTATCCGCGTATCATCAAGCATCGCTGGCAACATTTGACAGAAACGCTTTCTACTGACGACTCACAAATTATCTTGCTCCAGAGTCTCGTCACCGCATTTGGCCATTTGCCGCCGCAAATCGATACGGCAGCAGAAAAGAGGGAGGAACGTGAGCGCGACAAGAAGATTCATCAACAGCAATTGGCCGCGCTTTGTGATCGCAGTACTGAAATTGCCAACTTCCTTCATGATAACGTCGACGCATTTAATGGAGGGAAGACTGAGGGAGATCCTGACTCGCGAAGTTTCGAATTGTTGCATCAACTCATCAAGGCTCAAGCCTACCGATTAGGTTTTTGGCGCGTGGCTTCCGACGAAATTAACTATCGGCACTTCGCCGACGTCATCAATCTGGCTGGGCTTTGTATTGAACGCGACGAAGTGTTTGATGCTACACATCGTATGGCCATGGAGCTGGTTGCCAATAAAAAAATAGATGGCTTACGTATCGATCATACCGACGGTCTGTTTGATCCTCTACGGTATTTCCGGCGGCTGCAGCAGGCATTCCAGCACGTTGAAATTGATTCGGATAACAGACACAACAACGGTACCGCTAGCGATATGTTCTACGCACCCTATGTCGTAATCGAGAAAATTCTGGCCGAGCATGAGCGTCTGCCAAGTCACTGGCCCGTGCATGGAACCACCGGCTATTGTTTTTCCAGTCTGATCAATGGGCTTTTCGTTTACGCTGAAAACGAGAGTCGCATGGATCATACGTACGCCGCCTTTATCGGAGAACGTATCGATTTTAGTGAGATTTTGCACAGATGCAAGAAATCCATCATGCAAACGACGCTCGCCAGCGCGCTTAACGTATTGGCCAATCAATTAAGCCATATCGCGCAGATGGATCGCCATACTTGTGATTTTACAACCAGCGGTTTGCGCAATGCGTTGATCGACATTACGGCATGCTTTCCTGTATATCGTACTTACATCACTGCCGACGGCGTGTCGCACGCTGACAGGCAGGCAGTCGAGTGGGCGGTGTCGGTCGCCAAGAAAAGGAGTCGCGACGCGGACACCAGTATTTTCGACTTTGTACAAAAAGCGTTATTGACCGAACTCATGGAGGGTAAAGGGCAGGTGTATCGGGACGCTGTGATGAAATTTGCGATGCGGTTTCAGCAATTCTCTAGCCCGGTGATGGCAAAGGGGATGGAGGACACGAGCTTTTATATCTACCACCGCCTTACTTCTCTCAACGAAGTTGGAAGCGATCCGCGCACCTTCGGCATTTCGATTAGTGCATTCCATGCGACCAACCGGGAACGCGCAAAGAGTTGGCCGCATGCCATGCTTACAACTTCGACGCATGACAGCAAACGTTCCGAAGATGTACGGGCGCGCATCAACGTGTTGTCCGAATTGCCGGGATTATGGCGGTTGCGACTACGCCGCTGGAGGCGCATCAATCGTAGTAAAAGAACTCACTTGGATGGCGGAATTGCGCCGACGCGTAACGATGAATATTTATTGTATCAAACGCTGATCGGTTGTTGGCCTCTGGAACCGTTGGAACAAGATGCCTTGACGGAATTTTGCGAGCGTATCGAAGCGTATATGCTGAAAGCCATCAGGGAGGCTAAGCAAATGAGTAGCTGGATTGCGCCCAATCTAGCCTATGAAAATGCCGTGTCGACATTCATCAAAGCAATAATTGGAACAATTGCGACTAGCGAACGCAATCCATTCCTGGCCGATTTTTTGCCATTTCAACAGCTAGTTTCACGCGTTGGCATGTTGAATAGCTTGTCGCAGACATTGATAAAATTGACCTCGCCCGGCGTGCCGGATATTTATCAAGGCAATGAAATATGGAATTTTAGTTTAGTCGACCCTGATAATCGAAGGCCGGTTGATTATCAATACCGGCGCAAACTCCTTGATGAATTGCAACGCAATTTCCCGGCAGATTCTAACGACACAATAAACAACATAATCAAGAATGTACATAAACTGCTTTTGACGATGGAGGATGGTCGCATCAAACTTTATTTAACCTGGAAAAGCCTGCGCTTGCGCAAACAGCTTGAAGACTTGTTTCTCGAAGGAAGCTATTTGCCACTGCAAGTGGATGGGTTGCGACGTGAGCAACTATGTGCTTTTGCGAGGAGTTGGCAGAACCTGGCAATCGTGGTGATTGCTCCCCGATTTTTCACCTTGCTAATGGGGCAGGAAACTCTGGATCCGATTGGTGCTGCCGTATGGATGGACACGTATGTCGATTTTCCTGAGACGTTGGCTGGAACCAACTGGGAAAACGTATTCACCGGCGAAATTTTACAGCTGGAGCGAGGCGAGCGGCGCTTTGCAGTATCACAGTTATTGGCACATTTCCCGTATTCTCTATTGCAATTGATTTGAACTTTGCAGCCTATCAGTGCTTGCTCGCCAATTTTTGTTGCTCAGATTTGAGGTATTTTGCACAGTCGCTGTTTTTTCCGGGGCCAAGATCAATCAATGGCAACAAGCTTGCAAATGGATTCAATACGCTAAGGACTATGACCCCACCAGTGCGCGCCGCCACACTGGCCTTGTCGATGCCAACATTTTGGTCGGCCAACGTTCCTCCAATGTAGATGGGGGCGCGCAGCGAAATCAAGCGGAATTGCCGATTCTCAGGCTTTACCGTCATTGCAAGATGTTCCGTACGAAAATTGATCTGCCCTTCAACGGAAATATTTTCATCATTAGTGTCAATTAAAAATTCGTTTGTCTGCATGATTCCTTGGGCGAATGTGACATCGCCAATAATGCAATTAAGTGCAATCTGTTTATCTCCAAATAATTTGTTGAACACGATATTGATGAGGTTAAGACCAGCTTCATCAAGCAGTAATTTACTTACCGTGCCATTGTTGACAAGAAGTGCGGCGTTGCCATCTGATGTCCCGAGCATTTCAGCGATAGAATTGCCGACACCGGTCAACTTGATGTCGCCGTTGATTTCACCAATACTTGATCGCAATGGTTCAAAATTTGGCGCCAACTTCTTGAGACTGACATGTCGCAATGTTGAGTTTAAGTCGAATGCAATTTTCGCGTCCCTGCCATCCAACCGAATATTGGAAATATAATGCCCTCCGGCGACACCGAATTCAAGAGGGAGAAAAGATAAAATTCCATTCCGAAGAAAAATGTGTGTATTGAGATCATCGATCGGCAATTGATGGGTGCGGATAATTTGATTACCTGTAAATTGAACATCGATATCAATGTTGCGCCAACGGTCTGGTTGGAATTCCTCTGTAGGCAACACCTTTTTTTCAGTCTTCTCAATCAATTGCCCTGAGGTGACGTTTCTCTCATTTGAATTCGCACCGATGACTGGCGCAAGGTCACTAAAAACCAGCTGATTGGATAGCACCTTACCCTTCAATATTGGATGTGGTGTCGAAGGAGGGTGTGCTGACGTGTATTCAAGGTTCCCCGATAAATCACTATTTCCCATTTTCCCTTTGAAATTTTCATAATTCCAAACACTGTTGCCTCCCTCAATTTTTCCGATCAGGCGTCCTTGCGTTTCGTAAGCTAATGTTTTCGGCATCACTATCCCACTCAATGGATACAAGTCCGCTAAACTGTCGCCGGCAAGATGTAGATACAAGTTAAGCGACGCCAATTTTTCAGGCTTTGTAATACCACCTTTGATATTAATTTTTGTTTTTCCAACCTGCAGATCGGCAGAGAGCGGATACGGCACGGATTCGTTTTGAAGATTCAACAGGGCGGCACCCGTCCCATGACCGGCCATCGCAGCGCCATTTAAGGTGCCTGCGATATTCCATTTGAGACCACGATCGCCCGATCCATTGTCACTGGTTGAATCCAGGTTTCCTCGCATCTGAAGCTTGCGAATGGCGTCTTGAGCGTCGAAAGTCCCATCGGCGACGATGAGGCGATCCAACTGCAGATTCCAACTTGATATTCGATGAGGGAAAGTCCAATTGTCTTGTCCGTCCGCCCCACGCCGGAGCGAAAGGTACGGCGACCACAATGCAAGTTCTGGAATTATTACTTTATTTTCGACTAAAGCCAGCGGATCCACGGAGAATTTGATTTCTTTTGCGGTCGCAAAATTCTCCTCTCCGACTGTTTGCTCACCTTTCTTCGGATTTCCAATGGACACGTCGTGTGCGACGACGTGCGGCCAAGGCACCCATTGGCGCCAATTCGTTTCAGTGGCTTCTCTTGACCAACTTATAGCGAGATCGCCATTGATTACGAACGAGCGATCCATGGTTTTGGAAATCTGCGCATTTAGCCAAGGCCTCGCAGTGTTCCAATCAAGGTATCTTAATGAAACTACGCTGACTAAAATGAAAGCGAGTAAACAAATAAATGGCCAGAGCAATAAATATTTTACCTTTTTCATCGATCGGTGACGTCAAATTTGCAACGATTATCGAGCATCGAAGAATTGATTTGTCAGCATAAAAAGCTTTGCATCGCCTCACCCATGATGTTAGAGGCTTGCAATTCTGCTGCCATCAGGGCAGACAGGGGATTAAGTATCGTCCGAACCCACAGGTGGTAAGCAATTAAAAGAGTGCCATAAGAGAGCATTTCTAACCTCCCGCCAAATGAAAATTTACCGTTTTAGTCCACTACGCATAACGTCCACTCAAACCAACTATCCGTAGAGATGTGCATGGCTAAAACGGAGTAAATGATCACCTTAAATTAATTTCAATGAACCATTAGAAATAGCGCCGCTGAAGTCTGATCGCGGGCGATTACAATTTATTTCCCGTATTATTTCCCATATCTTGCTTTCGCATTCGAAATGCAATTGTTTTTTGCATCACCCGCCAACGCATCACATTTTTGAATTGCAAGTTTGTAATTGGCATCTTGCTTGTCTTCTTGCCCTTCTGCACGACTTGTAGCAATGGATTTTTCGGTATTGGCGTCAGCGATTGCTGCAACTTTCGCAGCCTTGGCTCTTTTGATGCAAACGTCTTTATCGTTTCCCGCCTCCTTATCACATTTTTCTTCGGCAACCTTGTAATCGGCATCCGCAATCTCTTTGCGAGCGCTTCGCAATGCCTGTGGCGTATTCTTGTATTGCGCTTCTGCATTGGCTTTCGAGCGCGTTTCCGCCGCCTCAGCCTCAGCTATGCAAATATTCTTATCAGTTCCAGCAAGCGAATTGCATTTTTCACGTGCTGCCTTATAGTCACTTTCCGCTTGCTCGGTGTTTGCCTTATAAGTCGCTTTTGCATCAGCGGTATTGGCTACCGCTGCAGTGCCGAATGCCAGCATGGAAGAGGTCATTATTGCTATTGAAAGAAATCGTTTCATGATCATTTTCTCCTAAATGAATTACCTCACGTCTACCATAACGTTCCAATTGTGTGAGTTACGGGAAACTCAATTTGATGAGGTAAGCAGAAATCTATTAGGTTTGCGAGCCAAATATTTATCATCGATCAAATGCTGGCCTCATCGTTACTTCCTTCGCATCAAGCCAAGAATCAGCGTCGCAAGGAAGAAAACCAGGAAGATAAGAAATAAGATTTTTGCGATTTCAGCAGCGCCTGCCGCAATCCCGCCAAAACCAAAAATGGCAGCGATGATCGCAATGACAAAAAATACTACCGCGTAATGTAACATCATGATTATCCTTTCCGGCTGGCGAACGCAGCCAACTTAACGTGCCCCAGTGCGACCGCTCCACCTTCAATATGTCGGCGTACCAGTTTGCGTATGGAGCCTGCATTGCTTTGAAACTGGATTTCCAACGCTAACAACGAGACACCTCACTCACTTAAGCGAAAACAGCTACGGATTATCGTATTGAAATATCTCATTCTCATCAGAAATCTTTGCCTGATTGGCTTCTTTGATACGTTCTACAACGGGAATTCATCGCACACTTTTGCTGCGGTGGCAAACGGCTAACTTCCAATCATGCACTAACTTGTATCTCCTCTCGCAATTGCCTAAATTTATCCAAATTACGCAAGAATTCTTGATATTGACGCTCGACCACCATGCGAACCTCGGTCGGCAATTCCATTTCCAATACTTTGCGATAATGATCAACAGCGCCCGTTTCACCACGTTCGCAAGCATTCAATACCGCAGCGTCATTTTTTCCAATAATGGCGGTTCGAACGTCAAGCCAACCACGCTGCAATGCGGCACCAATACTAAGAGTAATCTCAGGAGTGCCGCCCAGCGTTTGAATGACGTTTCTCAAATCCGTGACTGCGGCCGCACATTCTCGTTGACACTGCTCAAGCGTCATTTTCAGTTGAGGGTGGCGATCGCTTGCATCGTCAATGCAAGTCTTGAAACCTTGTTCGCCATCTTTGCAAGTTCGAATTAACTCATTCAGGGCAATGATTACTTCAGCTTTGCTCATTTTCTTCCTCCGTTAGTATTTGCACGATTAACTTCCAGAGCCAACGTTGATATCGAAACAGTTTGGCATATGTCGGTCAATATGCGAGTGACAATTGATGTACGGAAGTTTTTTCCGTCGTCAGTAATGCAGAACATTAAAAATGTCGTGACCAATTAACTTAAGATGAGAAACAAATACCTGATATGGATTATCTTATTGCCGAAGGTGCGCCAATTCTATAGGACTATCACTTTTGCTAATGTAGGAATTTGAGCTGATTTTCCGTATAACTGCATGATCGAGATCCACGAATTATTTTGTGGGAACCATTGACTTCATTTGAAGTGGTTGAGATTGCCGATAATTTATTTCATCAACATTTGTTTGCCGCTTATTTACTCTCGCAGCATGTGCGTGACCTCGATTGAGAATTATCAAAGCATGGATCGATGATGCTGTTACATTTTTGT
>Ga0207099_1125_pt1 | contig 15335 bp, 17 predicted proteins | sample Alteio_BWMinHeat_85_FD_153521 | JGI IMG/M metagenome (GOLD analysis project Ga0207099, IMG submission 153521) | Enriched cells from forest soil in Barre Woods Harvard Forest LTER site, Petersham, Massachusetts, United States -... | ecosystem: Environmental > Terrestrial > Soil > Temperate forest >... | reverse complement strand
TTGAATGAGGGGCCAATATTGGCGATATCGTTGTATCGAACCCAGATATCAGACATCGCCACGTGCGGAGAGTCATAGGCAACGGCACGCTCTTTGTGCTGCCCAAATAGTTCTTTATTTGACTCAAGCGACTGACGCAGTGCGTCTACGTCAATTCCCTGTGCAATGTGCAAGAAATGCGGCATTCGATAATCCCCCGATATTTAATGCGCGGGATTATAGGCATTGAGTCAAATTTGAAATGAAACTTATTTTTAAATATTTATGGCTTTGGATTTGCCGCTTTTACAGCATCAATTTTATTGTAATATGCTGTCAGTTTTGACTGATCGCCACGCGCAGACCAGTACATAGCATCGGCAAACGTGGCATAGTCGGGATAAGCGATGCGGCGCGCATTGAGAATGACGGATAGATTGTCTTTGGCGCGTTGTTCATCGGTACGGGTATCTATTGCTACGCGCTCCGGCATTTTCCATGTCCACCCTGGCTGCATGTTGGTTTTTTCCATTAACTCGGCTACCGTATAGTCGCAAAGCGTGCCATTGGCAATATATTGCGTCGCAGGATTGACCTTTGCTGCAATAATATTTCCCTTCTGCTGTTCAAGCATTTCTTCCGGTATGGTGCCGACCCCAATGATGTTACCGACATCGTCGTATCGCGCAAAGTCTGTCACTTCATGACTCCCAAGATTGTTACTGACCAGTTATTTAACGACCAAGTTCCACCACCCGGCCAGTCGTTCGTGAACCAAAGGGTAAATGAGTGGGTGCCAGCGCTTGCGGAAACAACGGTTGACGCGACATGCGATGAACTTAACCCGGCATACGCCGTATCCGATTGATCCAATACCGTTGAGCCGTCCATTCGGATTTGAACGCGCGTATTTCCACCGCCGCCTGGTGCTGACACTTGCCAGGTCACGAGAATATTGACCTTGGCAGCAGCGGGATACGTTGGGCTTAGTGTTGCGGCCCCAATTTCTGAGAACCAATAGCTGCCACTCCCTGTAAAGGTACCAGCACCATACCCGCTTATCGATGCCGGAACGGTGACAGATTGATTTGCTATTTGCAGCGTACCTACCGCCAAATTACCAATTATTCCGCTTTGCGCTGTGATTGTTCCTACTGCCATGCTGGATGCGGTAATCGAGTTCTTTACAACAAGATCGCCACGGATGGCGACTAGGCCGGTCGTTGCATCGATTGCAAACGGCACAATGTCAGGTTTCCCAGGTGCGCCCACTGCAAATGAGTCAGCAAGGATATTGAAAGATGATGAGGTGATGCCGTTCGCATCAACTGCACTATTCAGTGCGACGCCTGCCACATAAGCCTTGCCTGGAGTAGACAAGTCAATCTTGACGCCCCATTGCGCATTCAATCCAGAAATAGCCGTATTTGCGATGGTCATGTTCTGGTTGATGGTCGCTGAACTGATCAGCTTATTTGTGACAGGATCGGTGACTGCCGCTTGCAACTGGTTCCACTGCGTTGCTGTTGCGCCGGTACCATTGACAGCAGCCAGTTGACCATCCTGAATCAGCGCTGTGTTTCCTCCGACACTGGCCCAAATGGTATTGATCGCACTGGCAAGCGCATTATCTTTGTCGGCACGATATGACTGTTCCAGTGTAAAGGCAGAAATGCTAGTCCCGACGTTTACATATATGCCTTGATTGTCGAGAACCGTTATATCGTTTGCCGTGGTCGTTGCCGTGGTTGAATCTTGGATTGCATACCCGGTCGCAGCAGCAGCTTGTGCAAGGCCATTGGCAAAACTTCCCTCTACCGATTCAGGTGCCGCTATTAATTGCAACTGAGAAAACATGGCTTGCCATGCGGGAGAATCAAGGACGGATTGTTGAAGCGCATCGGCAAGAACCTGCATGTGAGAGGCATTGCTAGATATTCCATCTGCCATAGCTGGCGCAATGGCGACGGCAAGTTGTCCGGCCAAACCTGATCGACCCTTTATATTCCCCATCGTAAGGAATGCATTATCGCCGTTGCCAGCGTCGCCATTTCTCACGGCAATGCCGTCTGAAACGGCCCGCAGCACTTGGCGGGCATTCGGATCGCTGATCGCCATGAGCGCTGCTTCCGGTATTGCGGGTACTACTGCCATTTATACATCCTTCAATCCACGGCCAGATTGCGCCAATTTCAAGCGTTTGAACGTTCCTGTTCCAATAATTTCAATCTGCCATCGGTCTGAAATGGGCAGGCCCGGATATTGCAAATAGGGTTGACTCGGCAATCTGAATACGGTTTGCCCACTCGACAGAACCACCGAGTACCCAAGTACGCCATATTGATAAAAATTGATCGTGAAATTGCCGATACATTCAGCCTCGGCAATGGCAAAGATCGTAGGATCAGAGAAAATGTGGTCATCTGACTTCCATTGCAACGTAGCAGGCCCGCCGCCACAAAATTGATTCAATTTCGTGCCGTTGATAGTGTACATTTGATCTGTTGTGACCAATACAGCCGATGCTTGCGCTACCAGATTAGGCAAATCTGTCATGCATCCAGCGACTTCATCGAGCGTCAACATAAACGCTGTGAATGCGTTGCTTTTCGAGAAAATAACCAGACGGCCATCGTAATACGCAAAAACCATGTCGTTGAGCGAGTTATTGCAACGCGCACGCCATGTTTCGCGCGTGAAAAAGCGCTCCGACAGGCTCATATCGAGTTGCCCGCCATTGATTCCTACGATGCCATCATTGGATGCGTAGTAGACCATGCCCTCTGCATCCAAAATTGACCACTTGGACGTACCTGCCATCGGAATATCAAGGCTCATTTGCGACATGGCATCGGGACTTATGCCGGAAACCATTGCAGGCTTACCCAGGGTAGTGACCAATGCGCCACTGCCATGCGCAAGTGCGCCGACAATTGCATATTTGAAGACGATCACATAACTTGGAGGCCACGACCACGGGCGATAGGCATCAGAGAACCACATTTCGGTACCCTTCCACGCTGCTAATATGCCATTGCCAAGGTACATCAATCCTTGCAAGCCGATTGGCGGTGGGTACGAGTCGTAATACCCTAGTGCCTCACTGAGTTGTGCCGATGTCAATGTATCCGATACCGTTACCTTGCCGGATGATCCGGTTGCCGACAGCGCATAGAGGTAATCCGAGGTGCTGCCGGTGCCAGTGTGGTAAATCCGCGCTGAATTGATTGGCACATACGCGCCATATCCATCAAAAGTTACTTGCACCGAGACAGTGCTGTAGTAGGTTTGATTGAGATAGGAAATTGTCTTGACAGTGGCGACAACCGCATCGCTTGGCGGGCCTTCTTCGTTGTATATGTTGGCATAGGTATAAACGTAAGCTCTTGTTTCGGTATAAATCTGCGCATTTGCCTGAACAACAGCATCGCGCGCTGCCTGCGCAGACGCCAAATCAGATGCAGATTGATCTTGTACCGCCTGAAGACGCGCGTAATACGTTGCCGCAGGTTGGTATGGAACAGCATTCGCCTTTGCCTGTTCTGCTGCAATATCCGCTGCCGATGCCGGTGCGCCGGTTGGCATAGTCGGCAGCACAACGGTAACGGCTGGTGCAACTGTTGGGCGTGGCACACCCACGGAATAGACCGCTGTAGGAGCATTACCAAATACTGTCGCCAACGAGCGCGACGTTACCTGAATTCCGCCAGTCAATGAAGAGTAGTAAAGACGATCGTTCGCCACGCCAGAGCCAAGCGGACTAATCACCGCATCGGTATCGTTTGGCCAAGAGTAAAACCGTAATCCATCTTCACTCCAAATATATTGGCACGCTTGCGCCAAGGTCTTCATATTGAAGTCACCATTGAGCGATACAAGTTGATTGGCGAAACTGAAGTCGATATTTTGCGCAGCCGTAGCGCCAGCAGGCGGTAATGCCGTGCTGGGGTAGCGTGGGTAAAGACCGCCGAATTGATCTATTTTGACTGGTTGCATAGTCTATTTATCTGTTTTGTCGTTTAACTGTTCCCGCACGGTGTTGTAGGCGTCCTGTACGGCCTTCAATTGCTCGGCGTTGGGTTCGCAGACTTCCCGGTAGTTGCGGGCTGCGAGTTCAAGCTGTTCTGAACAGGAAGAATCAGCGTACGTGGAGGCGCTGCCAATACCGAATCCAGTGGCGGCATTTGGGGACACATGGGAATTGGTTGCGGGGTAGAGCATGCCGACAACAGCGCCAGACACAGGACAAGTAGGGCTGGCGGCAAGTTTCGCTTTAAGGACTGCAAGTTCATTGTCGGACTTCGCTTTCGCTGTGGTTAAATCGTTGAGTAAGTTCGTACCAATGCTACCCATTGATTCAGTTGCGACATGTTCTTTATTTCGTGCCACTTCTGAATCGGTCACGGTAGTTTTAAGGATTGTGTTTTCGATAGCCTGCTTTTCGTAGCGGTATCCGGCAACGCCGCCCGCACCCAGGCTAACGATGACGGCCAACAAAAACGCAAGCCACGCGCGTGGATCAAGTAATGCCATATCAATCTCCATGGTGGATAATTTCGATCTTTGAGAAGCGAACGCCGTTCATTGCATAACGCTGCGCCAGCCAGACAGGTTCGGGCAAATCATGCACGCCCTCATCCTTCCCGATGTGATGCGGCTTGCAAAGTGCTTTGCCGTTCACTTTCATATCGTCAACAAACAAATAGGGATCAACAGGCCGATACCATTTAGTCGCCGGTACTTCTTCGCCGGTATCCGGGTCGGTCCAGGCTGGCACGTCTTGCCATACCGCACCTACCGAGAACGTAGTCCAATCGAAATCAGGAAAGTCACTGCGAATCGGTGCATCTGGCGAAAAGTCGATCTCGTTTGCGAAACTACGCTCAATCGGATAGTGATGCGCTTCGATTGGATACCCTGTTTCTTCGGCGGTACGCTGGCAAATCCAGCATCGACCGCCAACTTCATCCAACAGATGCAGGCGCGACTTCTTGAATAGGCTAGTTGTTACCCGTGCCTCATGGCCTGGTAGGAAAACGTCCACCTTAAACGTGTTTATTTCTTCGTGGACTTGATCGAGGCTCATTTCTTCACCTCTGCGACTACTGGTGCCGCTGCTGTAGCTACTGCTATCGGCCTAAGACACCAATCGCGCTCAAACTTGCGGCGATCAAGTAATCCGGGAATTTCCTTTCCGTCCGCTCTATCCCATGCGAGCAAACCGTTACACGCACCCGTGTAGTCGCCAGCGTTGAGTTTCTTCAGGAGGGATGAGCCGCAGAACGCGCCGCCGCCCACGTTGTAGGTAAAAAGCGTGAAGGCGTCATATTGGTTTTCATTCAAAGGCACGGTGACGCATTTCAAGACAGCCTCGCCGTGTGCGGAAAGCTGTGTTTTCAAAAGGGTGTTGCACTCTGCCGGTGTGTAGGTTTTGCCCGGTACCACATCCTTACCGGCATAGCCTTCGCACACTGTCCAGACATTGGCAACATCTTGATAAGGGACGTAGCGCACACCTTCCCAGTGAGTAGTCGCCGCAAGCAATGCCGCGCCGACCAAACCGACTAACCAGCTATTTTTAAAGTTCATCGTCTGCCTTATCTTCTTGGTTGATCTTGTAGCCCTTGTATTCGCGGTACCAGTGCCACGTTTTGTAAGTAATTAGCACCACCAAATAGATGAGCGTCGCCATTTGCACGAGGTCAGGTACTTGAATTCCTGCAATCGTTGCGGCGGATACGGTTACTGGCGCGGAGGATTTGAGTGCCATGTCGGAAATCGTTTCTTTTGTAGTCATGAGTGATCGTGGTGAGTTGACTAATTGCGAGGCGAAAAAAAAGCCACCCGAAGGTGGCTTGTGTTTTTTGTGACGTTGATTAATTCGTCGAATATCCTTGTAAGATGGGAGAATTCCTACAGTGGTCGGCTTGCAACCAATCCAGTAAGCGACATAGAACGCATCCCCACCTTTGGCCCGCCTGCATTGCCCGGTACGCCCTTGAGCTTATGTAGTCTCCAATCCGGCCATTAGTAATGATGTTTCCAAGCAGGTCATACCCGCAAGCCAGGTCAAACGCCTTGTCGGGGAAAAACACAATCGCCCATATCGCGCGTGGGATAGCCAAAATGACGGCGATCTGACACACGACAAGAATTCCGAATATGGCGATTCGCTTCAGGATTGAATCTACAATTTGTTTCATCATGCGGGCCATCCTTGTGTGATATCGAAAGAATCAATTGTTTGCGGAGTAAGTGCGTTAATTTGCGCCTGGATAATCCATTTTGCCGCATAGGTTGTACTTATAAACGATGATACGGCCATGCCCATTGCTAAAACTTGTGGCGGTGTCATAGGGTGCGTGACGTTCTCTTGATCGCGGAAATAAATCAAGTAATTCGTTTCACCCTGACCGACTAAAATTGACGCGGCAATAGTTTCGCCGGTAATATTCAGAATGTCAGGGTATTGCGTCTGGTCGCGCGTCTGAATGGTGCCAACCACAGCAGGAACAGCGGGCGTTATCACCGTTACCCCATCGGGAGCCATCACAGCAGGTACGGCAGCAACGAAGGGATAAGATAATCCTGCGTTTTGCCGTACCAATCGCTGCGGCTCAAGCGCAGCAAGTAATGTAGCCTGTTGCTGCGCAAAGCTCATTGGTGCGGGAGTTGGCGTCGAAATGAAAATGATATTGTCGAGGTTACTCATCTACCGCACCTTTACAAATGAGCCTGCCGCACCCGGCGCAATGAACACGGAAGGCACGCCAGCCGGATTGACGGTCGTAACCGTATTTGCCGTGGTGTAGGTATTCGGCGTATTTGCACTACCAAAATCACCACCAACGTACAAGTAAGCTGGTGCCACCGTGAAGGAACCATTGGAAGGTGTCAGCATCAATGAATTGCGCGCTATCGGGGTTGCTCCTACCGCATCACCAAGATAGAACGATCCGTTATAACTGAACACGCGCCGTAAATTATTAGTAACGGTGTTGAGCAAATTCAGATTATTTACTGGATAGGCGGAAAGAACCAACGGCGGCACGCCAGTTGTTGACATCTTCCAGATATTCATAAGATACGCGCCAATAGCATTTTGGTAGATGTATACCAAATACGAAGAACCTCCAGACACAACTTCCCATATTGCGTAAGCGTTGTAGCTACCGCTCAATTGAGGGCCAAGATTCGTATTGACGGTGCCATTATTTACGATCAACTGAGAAATGTTTTGCGAACCATTCCATACTTGCGTCACGGCTACAACCATGCCGTTGCTAAGTACATCCATTGAATCAATTAGAGCCTGATGGCTCGTTACTCCAGCAGCAGTGATGAGTGCAGTTGGAGCACCGATTAAAGTGGTAGATGTGCCGACTATCGCCGGATATGGACTATTTGTGTCGTATCCATAAGCAGGATTTGCCATTACATAGGTATTCAGCAAGCTACTCCATTTCGGAACAGCTACGCAACTAGCTGGTTGTCCGGCAATTGGCTGACCGCAAGACATTCCATACTGTCCACCGTACGCAGGCGTAATGCCGGAAGCAATTGTGAATACGCCCCCGTTATAGGTGAAAATTGGGTTGAATGCGGTGCTGTTTCCCGTTTGATACGCCATCCAATTTATTCCAGTAGCGCCGCTAGTCGGTTGCCCGGTTGAAAGGACCATAGACGGAACATACGCACTCATTGCAACAACATAGCCACTTGCAGGAGGTACAGGACATGAAAATGTCGTGAAGCTGGAATTGATCTTGAATAGACATCCAACAAGAAAATTGTATCCGGCGTATGCAGTTTTATAGGCAGGAAAACATTGGACCATGTAGTAGGAGCCAGCCAAATATGATGCGCCAGACCACAAATATTGCGTGAATGCCTGACCGAATGGAGCGTAGGCAAACCAAAGACTAACGTTTAATCCAGTTGAACAGGTAGGCCCACTGCTAGTAACCAGCATGGGATTAATCCTTGCCCCATACGAGCCGCCGTTAGACGCATATACCGTGAACAACGTATTGTTCAACCATATTGATTTTGCACTTTGACGATAGTTCGTATCGTCAAACATAGTAATTTGCGCGGTCGTTAGCAAAGGCGTAGAGTTTGAAAAACTAGAGCCATAGAAAAAATAGTGCCCTGGGCCTGACAGGGTAGTGAATGTCACGCCGACATTCGTTCCAGTATCAATGATATTGACATTCGCGGTGCTGTTCACTGCTGCTTGAATTTGGGTTGTCGTCCATGTAGCAGTTGCTAATGTTCCGGTAGTGCTAACCGCCATAGCAACCATGTTTGCTGTCGATGCTTGATCTATCAGGCCGATATAATACAATCCGGTTCGAGACGAATAGAAAACGGTATTGATAACCGCGCCGCCCAACCCAGTAGTTGCTGCAGATGCTGAAAAAGATGCGCCGTTGTTGATGCTTTTCAGTATCGTATCTGACGCGCAACTGATCAGGATTTCGGTACTCCCGCCTGACCCTGCGCCTTGGCAAATTGAATTTGCATTGCTGGCGTTGCCGGTTGTACTTTCAATCGCAATCGTCCAGTTGATTGTGTCCGCTGATCGAGAAACACGATACCCGTTCCCTGTAGTGCTCGCTCCGATAACGTACCAAAAGCCATTAATATTCGTGATGTTTCGATAGCCGCATGAAGTCGTCAATTGCGGCAACGAACTGAATGTCAACCCTGCAAATGTGGTGATATTCGTCATCGACACGATAGTTCCGTTCGCGTCGAGAAAATACCATGTACCGGATAGGTAAAATATGTCAACGATAAGAAAGCCGGTCAACGGTGTCAATGCAACGTATGGCGTGTAATTCACCGTATCGGTAGTGCTTATCCATCCCATTCCATTGATAGGGTCGCTAGGGCCGAATAAATAGTAGGTAGAGCCGACATAAAATCCCTTTGTTCCGAGGTACGTGCTTGAACTAATAAGGTAGGGATTATTTGCCGATGCCAAAGCATTCGCCGCTTGTTGAAACGGCGCAATACTGAATTGCGTTGCTGTCAAAGCCAAGTCATTTGCTCCGGCTATCGCTGCCGGCAAAAGAGGATTGCAACTTGCTTTTGGAACTACAGAGGCAGTCGCGGCGCTTACATATAACTCGTTCGATGAGGTAACGAACGACCCTGTACCTGCCGCCGCCAGTTCTGGCATCTGCACTGTGGAACCAGGTGGAAGACTCGCGCCTGAGAAAAATTGACTTACGTTCATGTGAGACACCATCCTTGTGTTGAGTCCATAAAGGTGAATTCAAGACTCAAGTAATTTGTTGAAACGGTTACGGTCTGCGTCACATTTCCCATGAATGGCGATCCATTGGTGACGAGAGTTAGATTGTTTGTGGCAAATGTTCCCGCGTAGTCGCGTGCCTTTATCTTCGCGTTTTGCGGCGGGTTGGCCGGAAAAGTAAAGTTGAATGGCGCGCTAGAGGTATTGCAGTTATACGCAACTCCGGCAATCGCATTAGTGTTGCCTGAAATTGGCTGCCAAACAGTCGATGCTGCAATGCCAGCTCCAGAAAGGTCGCTTGACGCCAGCAATATATTCACTCCGTCACATGTCAATTCCTGTGACAATCCTTGTGTGATTGCGATGCCGGCACCACCAACTGCTATCTGCGTCAGGGTAAATGCGCCAGTGGTGCGATTAATCGCCGTGAACGTCTTAGCAGCGGCAGGCACGGCAACCGTGGTATTACCAGCAAGTACGCCGGTATAGATGATGATCTGTGCTGCCGCCTGCGCGGTAGTCAAAACCTGCGCGGAGCTGATTACTGGTACAGTTTGCAATCCATTTACTGCATTTTGTACAAATTGCGTACTTGGCACTGCAAGCGAGCTATCCCCCGCCGCTGGCGTTGCTGCTAGTGTCGGCGTCGTTAAGACAGGTGAATTCTTAGTTGCAAGTGACCCGGTGTAAGCAGCGGTAATTCTCAACTCAATGAAATCGCCATTGTTGTAGGGTAAAGCTATTGTGTTATCGAGTCCCCGCGCGCCGACAGCCAACACGTCACCAGTTCGCCCCGTACAACTGGCAATTTCCCAGTTTATTTCGTAGCCATTTAAGTGCTGAAACAGCGTGAACAGGAAAAAATCGCCGTTGGTTGGCGATGGAAACTTTGCCCCATCGCCAGGGTTCAACGTGATTTGCATCGTATTCGCTGCAATCGCACCGTTCAGCGTGGATGTGGCGTTGTTTGTAAAAAGCTGTGCCATCAATACGCCTTCACTTTGATAAAAAACTGGTCTTGCAAGACGCGCCCATCATTAGTTGTAGTGGTTACGGTGACTTCATATTTCGTACCGACCACGCCGCCAAGAACCCACACCTTGACAATGGTGTTCACGCAAAGCGTTGACTGAATCATCAAAGCTGGGTCGCTTACGGTCGTGATAGCGAATGAAATGAAGTCATTGCCTTCAAGATCGGCGGAATAGTCGATTGAATACGACTCTTTTTCTCCCGGCTGCTTGATATACGTCGCTAAAATGCTCATGATTCCCTTTGCATAACGCGGTTGACGTATGGGCGAAGCATTACTCTGTCGATATATGGCCTGATCATGGTTCGCTCCGGTGGATCAATCGAGTTGGCATTGACCAACGCATTGCTAGAAAATGATCCCCATCCTGCAAATACTGCGGAGTCGCAAATAAGCAATCCGCCCAACGCTGTAAGCGAACCGTTTGCAATACAAACCATATTTGCCATTTTGAAAATGGTGCCGGTTGCTGCCAGGGTAGAAACAGATTGAAATGGACCGTCAGACTGAATAGCAAGCCTGTCGTCGGTCTCAAGAATTGCCGTGCCAACAAAAGGATTCGCCGTGCCTTGCGTCAAGACATTTTGGCTTGCTGAAAATGCCAATGTTCCGGCCAACTGAATCGGCGCTGGATAGCTGGTAACGAATCCGGTAGCAGACAAATTGCCAGTTAAGATCGACCAACCTGCATCCGCCGCGCCCGTCGCATTAAATATCGCGCCGCTAACAAATTGCGATGAACCGCCTTGAATCAAACCGCCATTTGCAGCAAAAATGGTAGGGCCAAATGCATTTGCTCCGCATAGCGCTGTTCTAAGCGCGTTTGCGGTGAAGGTTGCGCCGATTGGTACGCCAACCACATAGCCATCACGGTAGTTATTTGGCGATCCATTCGGCTTGTAACTGGCATCGGCCGACATTGTGCCGACTGAAGTGAACGATGCAGCGGTACCGGCTATATACAGCGGTAAAGCTGAACTTCCTAGGCTGTTTCCAACAAAGGATGCGCTACCGTTCTGGATGTCGGTGCCAGTGGCTTGCAGCGTTCCGCCAGCCTGGAAATAGGACTCGGTATTTTGTGCGCCAAGTACAGCTTGGCATGTGAAATTTGCCGACGATACAAAAAGCAAGCCAGGAAAAACTGAAATCGTGCTGTTTGAAAACGCATCAGCAGACCCCATAGCCACGCGCGTACCAGTTGGCCCGATGCTTCCGCTTGCCGCTATCTGTAAGACTTCTGGATTAACCGTGCATAGGCCAGTGGCAGATATATTGCCACTGGAGCTAATGAGTGCTGCGCCTGCAATGAAAGCAATGACGCTTCCATTGAGGGATGCACGATTTAGGCTATAGCCATTCATCAGCTATTAGTCCATCGACGCGACAAGTGTGCCGGGTGCGAACGACAATACGTCGCCAATTTGCAAGGTCTTTGGCGAAGTCATTGGCGCCGAAAACAGCATGTTGCCTGCGGTGCTTGCGTCATAGATCGCTACGAACGTAATGGTGACGGCTGCGCCCGTGACAGCCGGAAACGTGACTGCTGCGACGTTGCTTGATTGGCTGGCCGAACCAGCGGGCGATGGAGCCGTAAAGGTTCCGGTCGGCATACGGGTGTACCATCCGCCTGATGCTACCTCGTTCAAGCTACCTGCCTGCGTCGGGTCTGCGGTACACAACGCAAGGCGTAGTGCGCTCACGGTCGGCGCGGTAAAGTTCGTGCCGCGTAACAATGCATTGAGCAAGTTCGTTTGCGAATAGGTGGAAAGACCTGACATGTAAAGCTCCTGCTAAGTTTGTTTTTCAACGGTTGATTTGCCTGTCAGTGAATTGACGAAAGCAGATAGATACGACTGGGCGACTTCGGTGTTCGCTGCAAACTCCGTGTCTTTACTGAAGGCGCGATAAAGGATGTAATCGACTAAGTTCCCGATATAGGCATCTGGCAACAGGATTGCGTCGCTCAATCCAATGTCTCCCGGGATCGCGTAATAAACAATTTCTATCGTGCCCATCCCGGTATTCGGCTGTGGCGGATAGACAAAGAAAACAGGCGGATCTACATCGTTAAACATCGAATGCTGTACCGTTACCTTGGCTGGTGAGGTGTACCAATTTGGCATGTGCGCGTCCATCAAGTCGCGGCTTACCTCACGAATTGCCACGCCATTGACGTTTCGTGGAATGTATTTCAGTTCCTTGGCATCGGCTGGCATTTGTTGCCTTGGTCCGGGAACTAGCGTCAGGGTTGAATACTTGGTATAAATATTCGGCTTCATGCTTGCCGCTTCGCGCTGGCCGTCACACAGATAAACCAATAATTCTGTAGACGGCCATCGAATACCGGCAATATCTTGAAGCAAGATCGAGGCGCGGCTGATTACTGCACTCGCAATTGCTGCCATTAAATGAATCTCCGTGGTCTGACGAATGTTGAAGCGCTACCAAACGATTTTTCAGCACGGACTCGCGCACTTGTGCGGGCTGATTCGTACATGCCTTGATTGACGGTCCAACTAGGGCTACTGAATGGCTGATTTGGTAATCGCATCAGACGTGAAACAACGCCAAGGCCGATTGCATCAGCGTAGTCATTGAAAAGAAGGTCATCGACGGTCGTAGTCGTGCGTGTCGGCTTGGTCGAAACCGTCATGGTTACGGCTGCGGGCGATGCAATCGACGGTGCAATATCGAATAGAAACGTGTTGTTCGGTGTCAGTTGCACGGCCTTTGGTGTACCGCCACTGATATCAGCACCGATGAACAGCAAATTGAACGCCTCTGCCGTGCTATTGGTGTCGCCTGCCTTGAATTGATCCAGCGGCCTGCCCTCGTACCACGCCTCAATAATCGTATGCGCTAGGGTGCCGTTTGGCGTGTCCAGATCGTTTTCGATTTGCCCGACTACTGCGTCGATAGGATCAAGCGCTAGTCGGACGATGAGCGAGCGCATGCAAAAGTCTATGCATACGTCGCGTGTGTGCTGCTCTGCCAGTGGACTTGGACAACCGGGAACATAGGGCAGCACATACGGCGCGAAATCGGAGAGTTGGGCCATTGCTGGTTACTGCGTCGCGGCGGAGATGAATTTGTGGACGGTGTAGTTGAAGCGTTTGACTTCGCGCGCTCTCGTGCTGCCGTCTTTTCCACTTTCGTAGACGGTGTAGATAGAGTTATCGAGTGCATGCTTCAGTTCGTCCGCGATTTCAACCTTGATGCCGCGCGGAATCAGCACGTTTGCGCCATTGACTTGCAAGAAGACAGGTTGGCCGCCGACTTCACCCTCGCCTTGATGGATGGTGATTTCAACTTTATCGCCGCTGAAATTGTCGCCGTGGTCGGTGACGCGTACCTTTTGCGACTGGACTTCCGGCTCGTCTTCAAGCACATCGTCAATGGTCGATACTTTGGAATTCTTGTTACTCATGCTGAACTTTCTTTAGAAATAAAAAAAGCCGGTCGGAATCGGCTTATTGGTTTATTGCTTGTGTAGTTGGATTACATCGGCACGGTCGGCATCAACGACACATCGTAGTAGGTCACAGCAAGGCCGACCGTATCGAGTGGCGTGGTATTGGCGAGGAACGGTGCCGAAGTGGAAACTATCTTGATAACGCCAATCGGACAAATTCCCGATGGGATAGATGGCAGGGTCGGTACCGTAGTCGGTATCGCATTCAAGATGAAGGTTTCTTCACCGCCCTGATAGGTGGTGACGTTGCCTGATCCATCCAGGCCAATCGCGTAATATTGTGTGATGCCGATATTTTGTTGCGGGTGCGGGGAAAAAGCTTGTGCTGCAAGTGCCGCTTTTGCCTTGAAAATACCATCGACCATATATTGATAGGGCAATGCACTCTTGAAGCTGGTGGCGCCAGCGGCATTGATGACCAAGCCTCCGGCTGTAAAGTTGTTATTGGCGAGCAAGTCATGAGTTGCTTGATCGGTGATGTCGCGTAATCCGGCCATGTTTTTATTCCTTGTTTATCGATATTTTTCGAGATTTTTAAGGCAACCCGGCGTCAACCGAGTTGCGTTGCTCATGCGATGTCGGCTATTAGGCCGTTACTGCTACTTCGCAACGGCACATCCACTGGTCGTTCAAGATCACAGCGCCTTGCATTGCTTTCCATGCCACGCGGCCACGTTGCGCCATAGGATCGGAGTCCGAAGGCGTTGCGTTGACAACCATCGGTGTTAAGGCAAACATTCCTTTCAAGGCCACAATCGCGTAGGAATTCGCCGCGATGTACAGGATCGGGTACACGTCCGCGCTGATGCCGGATGTCGAAGTCATCAATCCCTTCGCCGCGCCCGCATCCGTCCATGGTGCAAAGATCGTGGACGACAGGTAACGCACGTCTTCGACCTTGCCGATTTCGTTTTCATACGGCGTCATCGAGCCGTATTTTTCCACCGGCACAAATGCAGACTTGCCATCAGCGCCAATCATGTTGCGGATGTCTGCTTCGCAATCCGGGTGAATCAAGCCAATGAATGATTTGGCGACCGATTCAGTACCGTAAGACGGCGTGGACTTGACGACCTTGGTAATTTGCTCGGCATTCTGGCGTTTAAGCGCCTTGGTCGCCTTGCGTTGCACGGCCAGCGAAATAACGCTATTGACTGCGTTACGTGTCGCACCGTTGGCGTACACGACATTAGTGCCGCCCTTCAACACGCCGAAACGCATGGTTTCAATCATTTGGGCGGCTTGTTCGCCCAGTAATTCAATCGACTCGTTCAATACCGAGTCTTCATGGGTATCCATGATGATGTCGGTAATCGTTACCATCGAGCCGTATTGGGTCAATGTGCAAGGAATGTCGGTAGTCGATAAAGTGAGCGAGCCGGGTGTAACGCCTTCTTGCAGCGCAGTCGGCGCGTTTGGCAATGCGTTATAGCGGCGAAAAACGATAGTCTTGCTGTTGTTCGCAGGCAGTGGCTTGGACTGGCCGAATTTTTCAATAACCATGAACGGGATTGCTCGTTTGAGCAGTTCTTTTTCGGCGTAGGCCGCTGTACGCGGCGAAATATCGCCATAGGCTGTATAGGCCATGT
>Ga0207099_1124_pt1 | contig 15409 bp, 8 predicted proteins | sample Alteio_BWMinHeat_85_FD_153521 | JGI IMG/M metagenome (GOLD analysis project Ga0207099, IMG submission 153521) | Enriched cells from forest soil in Barre Woods Harvard Forest LTER site, Petersham, Massachusetts, United States -... | ecosystem: Environmental > Terrestrial > Soil > Temperate forest >... | reverse complement strand
AGACTCTCGTCCGCTGGCAGTATTGGCCGATCCTTACGAAGTCGAAGCGAGCATGGTATTGCCTATTCTTGAAAAACACGGCTTTCGGGTGCTTGAAGCGCGTGATGGCAGCACCGCCCTGCAACTCACGCTGCACAACCAGGTGAGTCTGGTGGTAGCCTCACTCGACATGCCTCAGCTGAGTGGATCACAGTTGTGCCAGAAGGTTCGTGAGACCAATGGCCATGTCATTCCTTTCGTTTTCATAAGTCCGCAGGGCGCTGTTCCAGACAAGTTTGCCGGCTTCGAAACTTTTGCGAACGATTACGCGCAACGCCCCCTGAACCTCGAAGAGTTCGAGGTGCGCCTCAATGCAGTATTGCGCGCCAGACCGGCCGCGCCACCCGTAGCGCCGGAAGTTCCGCCTTCACCACCATCGTGGCCACCGGAACGGGCTCAGCCGCCATCCGCCATTCCTATCATTCCTGTCGGGCCTGTCGAGCATGCCGTGGCTCCGTCGGAAATGGTGCATGATTCCAGCCTGGAAGTGGCGCCGGTTGAATCGGATACAATTGACGTGCTCTTAAATTCCAGGCACCTGGAAGAGAACAGCGTCCTGCCGCGGGAAGCCGCTCTTTACAAGGAAGCTTTCGTATTCCTCAAGGTGTGCGTCGGCCGACTGATCAAGGGGGAAAGTATTTCAATTCTCGCTGCGCAGGATCTTGCGAACCGGATGGTGAAATCGGTTCTGGAGCACAAGGGTCTGGCGATGCTCGCAACCGACCGTACTCCGGCCTATTCATTCCAGCAGCATTCTCTGAACATGGCCGTAATCGCGACGCGGATCGGAGAGACCATGAAACTTCCCGAGGACCGATTGGCCCGGATCTGCCTGGCGGGCTTGGTACATGACATGGGGAGCGTAAGACTTCCTCAAAACCTTATCGGGAAATATGGCGGTTTTACGCCATCGGAGCGAGTGGAGATGCAACGAAGACCTCTTTACTCGGAGCAACTGCTCACGGGTTACCAGGGGTTCGATTGGCTCCCCAAGGTCGTCGGCCAGGTCTACGAGCGCGAGAACGGAAAAGGATATCCGCGCGGGCTCAAGGGACGGGACATCTGTCTGGAGGCAAAGATCCTCGGGGTTGCAGATACGTTCGAGGCATGTACTCACCGGCGCGCACAGAGACCGGCCATGACGGGATATGAAGCCATTGAAATCATGACATCGCAAGTCGACAACTTTTCGGAAACAACGACGAAGGCAATGATCCGCAGCTTCTCGGTTTATCCACTGAATGAGTTTGTCGTGCTGAATACCGGAGAAATCGGGCGCGTCATTGACACCAATCCGGACAATCCGTTGCGGCCCATCGTTCGGCTGCTTTATTCGGTTCAAGGCGAAGAACTCACGGCGGCGCGCGTTATCGACCTTGCCCAGAATTCTCAACTCTGGATCACTTCGGCAATAACGCCGGACGAACTACCTCAGAGGCCAAGATGAAAAAGATCGCCGCCTGGCTGTTGATTGCCCCGTTGGCCCTTGCCGCCCAGGCCCCGCAGTTAACACCTGCAGCAGGTGCGGCACAGACCCAGACCTCGCAGACGACCGGCATCCCCGGACTGCCCGACGCCAACTACGCGCTTGGCCCGGGCGACTCGATCCGGGTAAGCGCGTTCACCGGTAATGAGTACCTGGAGCAGACCATCACTCTTGCAGAGGACGGCACTATTTTTATTCCATTTTCCGTCAACAAGCTGGTGGACGTGCGGGGGAAGACACCCTCCCAGGTGCGCGATCTGATCCAGACCGAGATGCGGCAGACTTTTCTGAATCCGGTAGTGCAGGTTCTCACGTCCAATCTGGGCAGCAAGAGGGCGATCCTCGTCGGAGAAATTACGGGCGGCGGCACATTTCCCATCTCGGGAAACGAGACCCTTCTGGATGTAATTGCGTCGCACGGTGGCTTCTCACAACGAGCCAATCTGGCCGAGGTGCAGATCACCCATGCCGGTGGAAAGCGCGTTAGCGTGAATCTTTACGACTATATTCTCCGTAACGAAACGAATCTTCCTATTCCCAAGATTGAACCCGGGGATGTGATTTACGTTCCTTCCACGGAGGCCGTGAGCAACAAGTATTTCCTGGTTGGAGAATTTCGAACTCCCGGTGTGATCCTGAGCCAGGAAAAACTGAAGCTGATAGAAGTAGTGCAAAAGGGCGGCCTGACGAACATCGCAAACGCGAAGCAAATATTCCTCGTTCGTTCGAAAGGGCCTGGCAATACCGACATTACCGAAATCGCATACAGCGACCTTTACAAGAAAGGAAACTTCAACGTCGATGTTCCGCTCGAGACCGGCGACGTACTGTACGCGCCGAAGAATCGAATCGGCCGCCTGACCGAAGTCATTGCCGCCATTGCGCCCATCACATCGTTGATAAGCTCCTTCCTTGTCTTCGGAACCATTACGGGAAGCGGCACAACTGCAACCGCACCCACAAAATAGATGGCCCAAATTGAAGTCAATCTCAGGGACATTTACCGGGTCGTCAGGAAGCGCAAATGGGTGATTCTTCTCGCGCCACTTCTTATGGGCTTCTCAACGTTTTCCGTCACCGAAGTCCCTCCCCCCGTCTATAACTCCGAAGCCCTGGTCCGAGTCTCGAAGAGTTCGACAGTCGCCGGAATGGTGACAGACATCGTTTCGTACGGCTCCTATGACAACATGGCCACGCAGACCATGGTCATTACCAGCCGCCCAGTGCTGGAAGACGTGGCGCGCCGCCTCAACATGGTGAAGCCGGGAGAAGATACGCAGTCGGCGTTCGACGAGTTGCGCGGCCGGGTTTCGGTGGAGCAACGGAATTCGAGTGACATTCTCGCTATCATGTCCACCGGGCCTTCGGCGAAGCTCACGATCGATCTCGCCAACACCGTTGTCGATGCGTACATCCAGCGCTACGACTTCGACCGGGACAAGCGGATGACGGATGCGTACAATTTCCTCCACAAGCGACTCGATGACAGCAGCGCGGAACTGGCGGAAGCTGAAAAGAACCTGGGCGACTTCAAGCGGGAACAAGCCATAAGCCTTGCATTGGGCGTTAACTCCGGCCTGGATCTGGAAGAGAAGAGCAACCAGTATCGGCAGAAGATTGATGATTTCCGCGCCACCCTGGCCACGGTTACCCGCGTCCAGCACGAGAAAGACTATGACTCACTGCTGCAGGCATACCTAGTCGTGGACGATGGCATTGCGCGGTCGATTACCGACGATGTCGTCCGGAAGGCCGGAAGTTGGATCGAACTCCGAAATAAGAAAACTGACCTTCTCCGGTATCAAACGGAGACTGCGCCTGCCGTTGTGAGCATAACCAACGCGCTGAACCTCGGACAACAACAACTCGAAGCCCAGATCGCGAATCTCATGCTTCGCCTGAATACCGTAATTGCGGACTACGTCAGACTCGAGTCCAACGTGGAGAAGCAACAGGAAGCTTTTCTTCGACAGCCCGAAATCCAGAGTCAGATGGAGAAGCTGACGACGCTGGCGAAGGAGAAAAATGACACGGCGGCGCTCCTTCGCAAGCAATTCCAGGATGTCGAGCTTCAGCAGCAGGAAAAGGTCGAGGAACTCACCGTCGTCGAACGAGCCCACTCTGCGAAAACGGTCCCTCAACCTGGAAGATACTACAAAGCGCTGATTGGGGTGCTGATCGGAATCCTGATCGGCGCAATGTTTGCGTTCGTACTGGAGTCGATGGACACATCCCTTGGCACCATCGAAGACGTCGAGCAGCACATCGGCTCCACCGTGCTCGGAATCATTCCTCACCTCGAGAAGGAGGACGTCAAGGAACGGATGGACAAGGACCGGGTGAAGGCCCTTTCGCCTGAGGATGTGGATAGATTCGCCAGGCTGGTCACACACTTTGATCCCAAGTCTATCGGGTCTGAGGCATTTCGAACCCTGCGGACGAATGTCAGCAGCGTGCTGGCAAAAACGAACGGCAAGATTATCATGGTGAGCAGTTCGCTGGTCGAGGAAGGAAAAACAACCACCTGCGCCAACCTCGCGACGGCATTCGCTCAGAGCGGCAAAAAGACGCTCCTGATCGATGCGGACTTGAGACGCCCCACTGTCGACAAGATCTTCGGAATTGAAAGGTCGCCCGGCTTGACGGATCTACTCCTCGGCACTCGCGAACCCAAAGAATGTTACCGCAGGATTGATGATCTGATGGTCGGGAAATTCGGATTGAAACTGGCCCAGGCCACGCCCGGTATGGAGTACCTCCACATCCTCCCGGCCGGACACATCGTCGACAAGCCGACGGAATTGCTGAGCACGCCTGCACTGGATCACCTGTTGATCGAAGCGCGGCAAAACTTCGACATCGTGATCGTCGATGCGGCGCCGATCCTGCCGGTAGCGGACGGGTTTGTTCTGGCGCCCAAGGTCGACGCCATCATTCTGACTTATCAGGTAGGGCGCGTTGCACGGGATGTTTTGAAGCGTACGAAGCTTCGCGTTCAGAACGTGGGCGGGAATGTCATTGGTATCATTCTGAACGACATCCAGTCGGAAATCGGTTACCGGCATGCCGACTTCTCTTACTATAACTACCGGTACGATGCGGATATGGTAACGTCGCGGACCCCTCTTGACCGAGTCCGGGATATTCTCAAGAAGGTGCGCGGACCCAAACGGCCGGCGAAACCGGAATCCGGGCAAAAGAAGGCTCAGGAGAAACCATCGGCGCCATCCGGGACATCCCAGGAAGTGCGCGACATCATGTCGATAACAGACGACGACCAGGCATAGCCTTGAAATCCTTACGCAACTCCGGAATTAAACCCAGCCGCCTCGTGGCCTTCGCCAGTGGAAAAGGTGGAGTTGGCAAGACTGTTTGTACAGCGAATCTTGCTCTCCACCTGGCGAGCACCCACCGCGTTCTCACGGTCGATCTCGATCTCGGTTGCGGAAACCTGAATGCCAGTCTTGGCGTCCGCACATTCGCCAAGTCCATTGACGACTTCCTCGGATCGCGAGTATCGAACCTGACGCCGCTTAAGACGAAGACGTCCGTCGAAAGTCTGGACCTCATCAGTTGCTCCTACACTCCAGTCGACAGCACGGCCCTCAGTGAGCCACAGAAGGAACGACTCATCGACCACATGCGTTCTGATGAATCGGAATACGTGCTGATGGATCTGGGCGCGGGGGCGGCGCACGATATACTCGACCTTTTCGCCGCTGCGGACTTGAAAGTTCTGGTAACCGCTCCCGAGTCGCTGGCGCTTCACAACGCCTTCCTGTTCGTAAAGTCGCTCGCCTATCGTGTGCTGTCCCGCTCCCTCGAACAGACGGGGCTCGCGAAACGCCACCGCCAGGACATTATCAAACAGCTCTATGCCAGCGGCGACAACGAGATTGAGCGAACCATCGACCGCATTCGGACGCGGAACGCCGAGGGCGCAGCGCTCGTCCGGGAGATCCTGAGTAATCTTAATATTGCAGTCATTCTCAATAAACTCCAGGATCCTGTTGAAGAGAAATTCGTGACCAGCCTTCAGCGGTTGTCCAGGAAATACGCGAGCGTTGAACTCGGCATCCTGGGTTCGATTCCCTTCGATCCGAATGTCAAGAAGAGCCTGAACGACGTCGTGCCTTTCGCTCTGCAGTACGAGTCAAGCCCAGCCAACGTCGCCTTTGCGGCGATGACCACAAGAATTCAGAAGTCACTGGCAGCCCTTTACTACATGCCTGAAACAAATTCAGGCGCCAAAAGGCCGCGCCTCCTGAGTCGGCTCGGAACACTCTGGGAAAACAATTGGCAGGCTTCATCTCCTTTGGGTTTGAGAAACATCGCTGCGCAGACAGCGCAGGCCGGCGACAAAAACGAAACAATCCGGGCGCTGGAGAATCAGATCCGCGAGACAGCTGCCAGACATGAGCAGGAAAAGCAGGAGTGGCTCAGGGAAAAACAGGAGATGGGGTGCCGGATAAAGGAACTGGTCAACGGCGATGAGGAAATGCGGGCCCGGGAAAGCGATCGTGAATCGGCGTTCCGAAGAGCGCTCAAGGAGTCGGACGATCTCATTGAAAGGCTGCAAAAGGCTGCAGACTCTCGGACCGGCGAGCCCCAGAATGTGATCCAGCAAAAGGACGAAATCCTCCAGGGTCTCGAAGAGAGGCTTCGAGCCGTCGAAGCGGCGTCCGTGAATCAGCGGCTGACGGAACTGGAAAAATTTGCGGCCCGCAAGGACCAGATCATCAAGCATCTCGAGGAGAAGATTCGTTCGCGTGCCTTCGAGATGGAGTTGCACCAGCGGATCGTCATGACCGTTGGCGAGCAGTTACTCGCAAATCTAAGCGGTCACCCGGCCCAGCCGGTTACAGTCGTGTCCATGGAAGAAGGGAACGGAGAAGCGGTATCGTTTGCGGGCCAATTCAAGTCGGTTCTAACCGCGGCGGGCTGGCCGGTTAGTTCAGCTTCAACCTCGTTCCAGGACAATATTTTCACCGGCCTGCGCATCCTTCACGGCTATTCCGAAGACGCGGTAAACGGCGCAAGAATCCTCGCGCTGGCGCTGGTGGAATCCGGTATCCCGTGTTCGTTGCAACGGTCTTCTCTTCCCGCGGAGTTCGACAGTATCCACCTGATTGTCGGCCTGAATGAGAATGGCCATCTTCGTATCCCCCGCACTTTGGACAAATTGCCGACAGCGCCTCCGGCACAGCCGGCGTTGAACAAATGACGAGCATTGCAGGAGAAAGACAGAACATCTCGGCGTTGGTGATGGTCGCCGGCGTGGCGATCGCGGTGGCGTTTTTCCTCGCTTCAGCAGACACTCGTTCATCCGTAGTCATCATCTTTGGCGCCATGGCCTGCGTTCTCGCGTTCATGAACGCGGAATTATCCATCTATTTCCTGATCGTCGCGATGCTGCTTTCTCCCGAACTCGAAGTAGGGCAGACGGAGCGGGGCGCAAGTCTCGGGCGGGCCGTAACCCTTCGGGTCGATGACTTCCTCATTCTTGTCATTGCGGTAACCTGGTTTCTGAAGAGTGTTTTATACAAAGAAATCAATCTGCTCAAGCGGACTTCCCTGAATACAGCTATTTTCCTGTATGTGCTCGTGTGCGTGTTGTCCACAATGCTCGGAATGCTGGAAGGCCAGGTGGTCGTCAAGACCGGCTCGTTGTTCGTGCTGAAATACATCGAATATTTTGTGATCTTCTTTATGGCGGTCAACATCACGCGGGACAAGGTTCAGCTTCGGCGATTTCTGGTCGTCGTGTTCCTCGTTGCTGCGATTGTGGCGATGATCGCAATCGCGCAGATCCCGAGCGGACAAAGAGTCTCTGCGCCCTTCGAGGGCGCGAGCGGTGAGCCCAATACCCTTGGCGGCTACCTTCTGCTGATGCTTGGAACTCTCGGCGGAATCGCATTTGTCGACAAGAGGTATCGTCTGCTGACGGTGCCGTTGCTCTGCGCAATGATGACGGCATTTCTTTACACGCTTTCGCGGGCCTCGTACCTTGGCTTTATACCGTTGCTTTTGCTGCTGCCCATGTTGACGCGCAAATATATCATGCTGCTGACCGTCTCGCTTTTTCTCATCGTAGCCGTAGCCGTGCCCCAATCGGTATTGCCCCCTTCAGTGGTCAAACGAATCGCCTTTACGTTCACTCAGAGAACCAAGAATGAGCAGGCCAAGGTATTCGGAAGGACAGTCGATACATCGACGACTGCCCGGCTCATATACATGCAGGCCGCGTTCGATGCCTTTTTCGACCATCCGATTCTTGGCTGGGGCGTAACCGGCTGGCATTTTCTGGATTCCCAATATTTCAGGACGCTGGTCGAGACCGGGTTCCTGGGATTGAGCTCTTTTCTGTTTCTGTTGTACCGCGTTTTTCAGGTCACATGGCGAGCGCGCGAAGCAGTTAGAGGAGATCCCTTGCTATTCGGCTTTGCATCCGGATTTCTTGCTGGATTCGTGGGACTGATGGTTCATGCCATCGGTTCGAACACCTTCATTATTGTTCGCATCATGGAGCCCTTCTGGCTCTTTGTTGCGCTGATCTTCGTTCTGTCAGAGGCCACGCCTCGTCCCGGCGGCCACATTGCCCTGCCCGTTTAAATCCGCATGTGTGGAATAGCCGGCATCACCGGCGTCTGTGATCCGAAGCTCCTTGCTTCCTTTCAGACCGGCTTGAATCACCGCGGCCCCGATGAACGGGGAACGCTGTGCAACTCCATGGTCGGCCTGTCCAGCAATCGGCTGGCGATCATCGATCTCGCCACCGGCAAACAGCCCATCTGGAACGAAGATCGTACCTGCGCGATTGTCTTCAACGGCGAGATTTACAACTACCGCGAATTGCGCGCTGAACTGGCCGCCCGGCACCAGTTCTCCACTTCGAGCGACACCGAAGTCATCCTTCATCTTTACGAAGAGAAGGGCGCAGATGCGCCCTTGTATCTGCGAGGGGATTTCGCATTCTGCATATGGGACTCACGCGACAATTCCTGCTTCCTGAGTCGTGATCCACTTGGAGTGAAACCGCTATTCCACGCGTTGACGGCGTCGGGCAATCTGGTTTTCAGTTCCGAGATCTCCGCTTTGATCAGTCACCCGGATATCACGCCTGAGATCGATCTCGATGCAGTCGCGGAGTATCTGACGTACCTGTATGTCGCCGCACCGCGAACGCTACTGCGAAATGTGCGCAAACTTCAGCCTGGCGAATCGCTGCTGTGGAAAGGCGGTTCCGTTAAGGTTTGGAAATACTGGGAAATTCCCGATGTCGAACCCGAAGCCCATCACGAAAGCGGGCTTCGCGACAGAGTCCTTGATCTGATGCGTACGGCTGTAACGCGGCGGCTGATTGCAGACGTTCCTGTCGGTGCATTTCTGAGCGGCGGTCTGGATTCCAGTTTGATTGTCGCACTCGCAAGCGAGCAGTTGCGCGGCATGCATACTTTTTCAATCGGATATCCCGAGCCGGACTACGATGAACTGCGCTACGCAAGGCTCATCAGTAAACGGTTTCAAACGACGCATCACGAGTTGACAATCACCCCGAACGCGGAGGACCTGATCGAACAAGTTATCAATGCAACCGATGAGCCGATCGCCGACTCCTCCGCCATACCGACGTTTCTTGTCGCCCAGGAAGCACGAAAATCTGTGAAAGTCGCCTTGTCCGGCATTGGAGGTGACGAGCTCTTCTTCGGATATCCCCGCTATCTTGGCGTGAAATTGAGCGAGATACTGCCATCGTCTCTGAGCCGTCCGGTTTCGGCGTTGAGCACCTTGTGGTCGAGCCATCCGGCAGCCCGTGATCTGAGTGGATGGATCGAGCGATTTGGCCGCGGTCTGAACCTGAGTATGCAAAAACGGTACGAGCTCTGGACCAGCTTCCTTGATCGGAAGAGGCGTTTCGAACTGATACCGCGCGCTTCAGCGGCCGATCCCGCCGAGGAACAATTCACTGCATTATTTGCCAACCCGAAGGGCTCTGCGCTGGATCGAGTCTGCCGCGTGGATATCAGCAGGTATCTGGCGTCGGATCTGTTGCAGCTTTGTGACAATATGAGCATGGCGAACTCTTTGGAAATCCGTGTCCCATTCTGCGACTCCGATCTGGTACGCGAGATGGCAAAGCTTCCGGCTTCCAGGCGGTTCCCGGGCTATCGTCTGAAACCTCTCTTGAAAGACATCGCCCGGGATTATCTCCCCCCTGAAATACTCCGGCGAAAGAAGCAGGGATTCATGATTCCGATCGGAAGATGGTTTCGAACCGAACTGAGTTCATACCTCGAAGACCAGCTGCACGACAGCCGCATTCCCGAATTCATCGAACGTCAGGGCGTTCACAGGTTGCTGAAAGAGCATGCTTTGGGAAAAGCAAACCACGCCAATCTGCTATGGGCGCTTTTGCTTTTGACGCGTTGGATTGAGAAATCCCGTGTCAGGGTTGCAACCTTCCGTTAAGATTTCTCTGGAGCTGAATAGTTGCGGGACAAGAGAAAGCGTCGGGAACATCGACACGCCAAGAAGCGCCGGTTAAGGCGGCAAGCCCTGCAGGTGGTGCTATTCGTGGTAATCCTCACCGCCGCGACTTTTCTGCTTAACACGCTGTTTAAGATCAGCACTGGCTACATGCCAACCGTCAACGATCCCAAAGATCTGGACCGCGAGCTTCTTCTTAAGAAGCTCGATGGTGTGACAGACACTCCGGGACCGCAGCGCCCGCCGCCTCCAAAGCGTTAACAGCCCGTGGCAGAAGGGGCCAGGAGATTAACTACAAAGACACAAAGGCTCACAAAGAAGGCCGCATCAAGTATTTCTTGTTTGCGGCCTTCTTTGTGAGCCTTTGTGCCTTTGTGGTTAATCTCCTGGCCCCTTCTGCCACGGGCTGCTACCCTCCCGGCACCTCGCAAAAAACCGGATTTGAAAGTATTTCGCTGGCGCCGCTCTTCACGCGCAGACGATAGTAGTGGCGCCCCTTCTCGAATGTGTCTGTCCTCAGAATGTCCGCAGGCAAGGGAACATCCCGATGTTCGAGGAGCTCGCCATCGCGCACAACGTCGATTTGAACCGACGCGGCAGGCTGAGATCTTGACGCACCACTCCAGCGGATGCGGGCGCTGAAAGCGACATTCCCGTCTGCTGTGACGGTTTCTCCCGAAATGGCCACGCCGGCTCTAGATCGAATAGCAAAGTCTTCGAGATCGAGTTGATGTTCTGCATCCTGATCAAAGGACGCATAACCCCGCCCGTGGCTCAGCGCATCCAGGACGGAACTCGTGTCCTTGTTTTTCGCCCACAACAGAGTTTGTCCCCGGTTGAGCTCATGCCATCCTCCCTTGCCCTGGAGTGAGTGAAAATCGATTCCGGTTATGACGGAGGGCCAGGTTTTCCGCCCTCCGTGGATGTAATCCAGCAGAATCTGGTCCCATAGATTGCCGGGACTGGTGATCTTCACGTTCTCGCCGTAGATTCCTTCGAAGCCCCGGTAGTTCTCCGTCAAGCCAAGGATTTCAGGTTGAGGACGACTGACCATCGTTGCGCCGCCCTCCTTGATATCCGGGAAGCGCGCTTCAGGATAGCTCCAAAAAGCCATGCCACCATGATTGGTTACGTAGTCCAGGAGGTGCTGAATTGCGTGCCGGTCCTGCTTCCGGGAATACGGATCGGACAAACTGCCGAATGGCCAGGCATCGTATGTCCAGAGCAGCATGAGCGCAATAACCAGAAGGCCGGCAACTCGGAGTATGCGCCGCGCCAGAACGGCCGCGGCAAGGCCGGCTGACAATGTGAGCACGGTCCCGAAAAGAAGAGTCCAATCGCGATTGGTGTTGGACCACGTCGCATTTTCGATAACAGGCAGGTTTGCAATAGCGCGAGGGTCAGACAGGCCGAAGATCAGAATATGATGATCGAAGTCATAGAGCCGCAGATCCGTGCCGGGCGTTCCGAGCCAATAGTACGAAGGCGCAGCTTCCAGCCCGGGCAGAACGATAACATCCTTGAACTGGTTGTGGGCTTCATCGGCGCTTGCCAGATAATTCTCAATCCCCTGGTCGAGGACTCCAGGCCGTAACTGTGAACGGGAGACCAGCTTCCTCAGAGGGCCGATACCATATCGAACGCGCGTGAGAAACGAGTCGGTAACGCCCAGGACATCGATTCTGTCTCGATGCGCGAATGAGGCTAGTTCGGTAATGCCATAATCGCCATCGCTAAATTGTGAATGAACGTGAAGAGCCGCTCGAAGAGGCTGGTAGCCCTGCTGTTTCTCGGCAGCCACATCTGTGAGTTCCTGTGAGAATCCAGGCCCCGAAAACAGCAGGCAGGCCAGCAGCAGCCCTGAAATCATTTACCTTGAGTCTGAGCAGGAGGCTTTGACTCATCCTCGACAGATTCGCCAGCGTTACCGAACCCATAAAGTTCCTTGGCCGTAAAGCCTCCCAGGATGCCGATGATTCCCAGAATTACAGCCGCGTATTCATCGAGTAGAAATGTAAAAGCGAAGCCGATAATGCCCAGCATGATAGTGACGCTGTAGAGGATCACTACGGCCTGCCGCTGGTTCAGTCCCGAATAGAGGAGTTGATGATGAATGTGCTTGAGATCGCCATCCATCACGTTGTCGCGTGTTACGTAACGCCGCACCACGGAAATGATGGCATCGAAGATCGGCACGCCGAAAACGATCAGCGGTACGAAAAGCGCGGCCAGCGTGTAACTTTTCTGGGTCCCGAGAACCGACAGGCAAGCTAATAAAAAACCCAGGAACGTCGAGCCGCAATCGCCCATGAACACCTTCGCAGGATGCCGGCTAAACCTGAGAAAGGCGAGAGTCGCTCCGGCAATGGTGACGTAAAAATACGTCACTATTCCGGCATGCTGCTGGACGGAAATGAGAAACAACGCAATTGAAGCGAACATGGCAATGCCCGCGGCAAGACCGTCAAGTCCGTCAATCAGATTCATCGCGTTCGTCAGCGCGACAATCCAAATAATCGTTAAGGGTATCGAAAACGCTCCGAGGTCAAAGTAGTCTCGCACATGAAAGGCGAGGGGATTCGACGCCAACTGGAACCGAATTCCAAGGGCTACGGCAATTCCTGCAGCAGCCACTTGAAAAATCACTTTCACGGCAGGCCGGACGTTGTGAATATCGTCATAAACACCAAGAGCAACGATGATCACGAGTCCGGTAAGGATTCCGATGGTAGACAGCAAACCAGCGCGGATGTAGACGTTGATTCCGGCGCCTGCCGTCAATGTCAGAGCGACTGCGGCAACCAGCGCAATGCCTCCCAGCCGCGGAACCGGCACGCGATGGACTTTCCTCTTGTTGGGGTAATCCATTGCGTGAAAGCGCCGCGCAAGGACCATGGTGACGGGCGTCAGGACGAGTACCAGAAGGAAGGATGCCCCAAACAGAAAGAGATAGATTGCAAGCTCCGGACCAACGCGCACAGCGCCTATTATTATATGGAAACAGCGGTCCGGCGCTTTCTCTTATTTGCGGCCACAGCGTCATAAAATGCGTGGATCTGCTCCACCATCGCCGGCGCGGAGTGTTCAGGCAACACCGACCGCGACGCCCCTTCCGACAGCGCCTTCCGGAGATCGGCATTGAAGACGAGTTCAGCCATAGCGGCTTCGAGCGCCCCGGGATCGTCCGGAGGAACCAGGATTCCGTTGACTCGATCCTTCACCAGATCCGGTATCCCGCCAACCCGGCTCGCGATGACCGGCTTGCCGCAGGCCATCGCTTCCAATACAACTCTGCCCATTCCCTCAAACTTGCTGGGCAAGACTGCGAAATCGAGAGCCGATGCGATGTTCGGAATATCCTTTCGAAAACCAGTGAAAATGACTGAATCGCCGATCTGAAGCTCACCGGCAAGCTGCCGAAGTTCCAGATCCAATGGCCCCGCGCCAACGACCAACAATACAGGTTTGATGCCTTTGCCGCGGTCCAGAAGGTTTTTCCACGCCCGGAACAGGACCACGTGTCCCTTGCCTTCCCAGAGCTTGGAGATAATGCCCACGGCGAGTTGATCGTCGCCGACGCCGAATTCCTTCCGGACGGACGAACGCTCACCGCTTCGGAATGCTTCGATATCGATGCCGCTGTAGATCACGGCCCGCTGTATGTTCAGGCCGATTCGTTCGCTTGCTGCCCACTCCTGGAGCGGCGGGGAAATAAAAATCATTCCATCGCACCAACCGGCGGCCAGACGTTCCAGCCTCTTGAACAGGGCTCGTCGAACCGGCGACTCCGCGTCATGAAAAGCAAAACCATGAACGGTATGAATGACAAGAGGAATCCCCGCAATACGCGCTGAGAGCCGTCCCAGAAATCCGGCTTTGGAGTTGTGTGTATGGACCAGATCGAATCGTTGCTGCCGCATCAGCCGGGCCACCACTGGAACTGCAATGGAATCCTTGAAAGCGTGAAGGTCCGGCCCGAGTTGAGGAACGATATGAATCGCGATTCCGGATTCTCTCACTGCGTCGCACAACGGTCCTTCGGAGCCACACAGGAGAGCGACATCGTGACCACGTTCGACCGATCCGATCATCGTCAGAAGCGTATTGATTCCGGACCCGCTGATGACGGGCATGGTGTGGACATGAAGGATCTTCAAAGACGAAATCTTTCGGTAGAAGTCACGCTCAGATAATATCGTGCGGTGATTCTGACCGGCAAAGACGTTCTGCACCTGACTGGACTGACCGGTTTCCGCAGCGTCAATCATGAGCTTCGAAAACAGTTCTTGATAGACCTTGCGCGGCGGCACTTTCCGCCCGGCGCGGCGCTTGCCGATATCGGCTGCGCTGCCGGCGATCTGACCCTGGAGTTGCAGGCTCTCGGATTCCGCATGACCGGCGTGGAGTTCGAGCCGGAACGTCTCAATCGAGCCCGCAAAATGGCGTCTGGTCTTGGCCTGGAACCGCGATTCATTTCGGAAGACCTCACGTCGTGGGCGCTGCAAAGCAAGTTCGACGGCCTTATTATGGGCGAAGTGCTCGAACACTTCGTTGAGCCCCGTGCGATCCTGGAGCGCCACCTGTCTCTGCTCGAGGATGGAGGCCGGATTCTCATTACCGTTCCGAATATGTCGAGCCTCAGGGCGCGCCTGAAGTTGCTCTTTTCGGGAGAGTTTGCAGATCACAATCCGGAACACCTCTTTTATTTCACCCGGCGCCGCTTCATCGAACACTTTCGCCGGTCTCCGGTTGAAATCGTTGAGATGACAAGTTTCCTCGTCGAAGTCACATTCAGCCGAAACCGCACCCAGGCGCGGATCGAGCGAAGCTTACTGTCGCCGTTGAAGTGGCTCATGCCATGGTGCGGCACTCACCTCATCGTCGTTTTGCGAAAGATTCCGCCAAAAGTGTGAACGATGGAATCCATTATCACTCCGGCCGTTTCTGGTACAGCACGAAGTCCTCATGACGGCGTTGGACATACCGTCGATCGAGATAATCATGGAGAGCGGGATCGTTTTGCAGTTGAAACATCTGCTTGAGAGTGTTCATCGATAATCCCACGACAAAGTAGTCCGGCGACACGGTTGTCAACTCATGCAGCACTTCCTGGGGTCCCGCAGCCCCTGCGTCGGGTATGTCTTGAAAGTGAATCTTCTTGTTTTCCCATGGTCCAAGGATTGCACCCTCGTAAAGAAGAACCGTCGATCCGTCGCGGATATCGTCCAGCACTTCAGTAGCTCCCCGTGTTCCGTAATTGAACGTGGTTGCGTATCCGGAGAACGACTGCTTGAAACCGATCCCGATGTTGAACGCAAACATGATCAGTATCAAGGCCGGGATCGTTTTTCGAATAGACCGGACTGCGATGAACGCAATTGCTATCGGCAGTAAAAC